>Ga0315282_10000640_pt1 | contig 68811 bp, 70 predicted proteins | sample YL17G07_20_MG_FD_203693 | JGI IMG/M metagenome (GOLD analysis project Ga0315282, IMG submission 203693) | Sediment microbial communities from Yellowstone Lake, YNP, Wyoming, USA - YL17G07_20 | ecosystem: Environmental > Aquatic > Freshwater > Lake > Sediment | place: USA: Wyoming | collected...
TAATGGTTTAGCCGTAGTAATCACCTTTCTTTCTTTGGTTTTTATAGCTACGGTTAGCCATTATATATCAGTTCAGTCTATATGTCAAAAAGAATAAGTATCATTTCTAACTAAAATAGGTATTATATCAAGATTGATTCATAAATTTTTGGAATTTTCACATATTTGATAAGGAGTTGTATATTATGACAACTGAATATGTTTTGGCTCGAATACAAGCTATCGAGCAAGAATTAGCAGATATAAAAAAAGTGCTTGCTTCTGAAATAGAAAATCCCCAAAAAACAAAATTAAAGGGATTGTGGAAGGGAATTAATGTAACTGACGAAGACATAGAAGAAGCAAAGCACGCTATTTTCAAGGATGCTCGTAATTTCAAAGGTTAGATTAATATGGAAACTTATGTTGTTGACGCTCATAGCTTGGTATGGTTTATCGCTGAAGATGAGCGTCTTTCTTTGAATGCAAAGCGAGTACTTGAACAGGCAGAAGACGCCAAAGTGCAGGTACTCATTCCAACTGTTGTTTTAGCAGAAATCACACATATTTCTAGAAAAAAGAGAGTCTCAATTGCTATTGATGAAGTGCTGAATCGTATTGAGCATTCAAGCGGTTTTGTTATAGTACCCTTTGACTTTCCGATCTTTCAAACCATGCTTAAACTACCAAAAGAATGGGAACTACACGACCTGATTATTGGTGCAACTGCCAGTTATTATCATTCAAAACTTATAACAAAAGATAGTGTTTTGCATAATTCTTTAGAATTTGAGATAACTTGGTAATAATGGATTATAGTGAATCATGCCGGATTCATTAACGTTTTTTTAGCGTTATACCGATACCTGTTATAAAAAGTGTCTCCAATTCGGTGTTTGTAGTGACTGCTTTGACGTAATTCGGGTCTGCCATTCCAGCGGTCATGTTATGAGCTATTATGAGTCCGCCCTGGCGTACCAATGGCAAAAGCTTGTTAAGATAATCAATATAGCCTTCTTTGTCTGCGTCAAGGAAGAGAATGTCAATCTGTTCCTTCAGCTTTGGCGCTTCTTTATGAGCGTCACCCTCGACGATGGTGACAATGTTATCAACGCCAGCACGTTTGAAGTTCCCTTGTGCCAATACAACCCGTTCATGATCGATCTCAAAAGTGGTCAGTTTACCGCCAGTAGTCCTCAAAGCCAGCGAAAACCATATACCTGAATATCCATTTGATGTACCAAGCTCAACAACATGCTTGGCGTTGTTTGTCTCTGTCAGAAGCCTTAATAACCTGCCATCTTCTAGTGGAACATTTGACATCCCTCTCGACTCATTATCGTGCATATCCTCAAGCACACTCAGAATTTTCTTCTCCGCTTCGTCCTTTGGCAGTGGAGAGCTTTTGAATAATGTATCAGTTCTATCTCGCATGAACTGGCCTCTGCCTCTTTCCTGAGCGGTAAGACTCGCAATAATTGTCAGTGTTACTATCATCAACACAGCAAAAATACATAACATAATCTTTTTTGACATTTTTTTATCTCCTTTTTAATAGCACACGGATTAGAATAGTAATTAGTAATGAGTAATCAGTGATGAGTGAGTAGTGAAGATTCAGTTATATTAAAACTACTACTCACTGATTGCTGATCACTGTTTACTTAACAAAATCCGTTGCATCTGTGCAAATCCGTGTGCTATTTCCCAAAAAACTAATCTGGTTGACCATTAATATTTCCATTTACAAATATATATCAATAATTTTAAAAGTCAAGAAAATAATGCTTAATCGAGATAATGAAATTGAATCTCTTTTTTTATATCTAAAATTATGCTAAAATATGTAGGGAGTAAAAAAACGGCATGGTTCATAATTAAGGTAACATATTTAAGAGCATCCAAAAGTAGGATGGGCAATGCCCATCATAATACACCATAATTGATCTAAGTTGATGGGCATTGCCCTTCCTACCTATTTGTTACCCTAATTTTTGTAAGAAATGAACCATCTCGAGTAAAAAAACAAAATAAATCAATATTTGTGAGGTGATAAAATATGCTTTGGTTTCCAAAAAAACCAGAAAATAGAAAGGTGCAAAGATATAAAGAGCTACGAGAGGCTACAAGAAAATTGGTTAATGTAATATTGAAGGTCATACCAAAGGAAATTATTAATCGTGCAGCGAAGGAAATGAATATATTGGTTAAGGGGGTTTTGGTATTTGACAGTGAAGAAGAAATGAGTTTTTTATTTGACCGTATCTTGTATGATATTAAATGGGACGGAAAGAATGCCATAGAACACTTCGAGGCTGAAAGTGAATATGAGCCATCGGAAGACGAAAAAAAATACATTAATGCCATGAAAGAAGCCCGTTTTTCGCTATTTGAGGTTGTTGGGCGCAATCCCGGTAAGTCTGTTTACCTTTCCGATCTTCTATCTGGAATTCTATTAAATAGCCAAATTGAACTAACAGATTTATCTATGAGTGAAACATTCTCAAATGGGCTATTATTGGCTACTCGAATTATTAGAATTGATGATATATGTATGACCACAGGTGCATCTTATCCGTTTATGCCGATTCATAAAGATGCTCTTATATCAGGAGTAAAGAAACTGCAAAATGTTAAGCAAGGAAAGGACCCTGATAAAATTAAGGAATTTGATATTTCCCATGAATATAGCCTCTATTTTTATAAGCAACATAGAAAAATTGGGTTAGAGGTAGCTACCACTGAAGAATGGGAAGAATAGTTCCGCAAAGTGAGGATGATATTAAATTGCCTGCGTATATAAATTTATTTGAAACAGGGGAACTTGAGCATCGTGTTGCTGAAGCTTACGAGATGCTGAAAGGGTGTAAGCTTTGCGCTAGAGAATGCGGCGTCAATCGTCTGGAAGGAGATAAAGGTTTTTGTAAATCTGGCAAGCTTGCTATGGTATCCAGCGTGGGTCCGCATTTTGGTGAGGAACCGCCTCTGGTAGGTCGTCATGGCTCTGGAACAATTTTTCTCACGAACTGCAATCTTGGATGTGTTTTTTGCCAGAACTACGATATAAGCCAGTTGGGGGATGGAAAAGAAGCAGATTCGGCGTACCTTGCGCATGCGATGCTGTCGCTTCAAAACATGGGCTGTCATAATATCAACTTTGTTACGCCGACCCATTACGTTCCGCAAATACTCGATGCTTTACTTATCGCTGTAAAAGATGGTCTAAATGTCCCTCTCGTGTATAATTGCGGTGGATATGAGTCGCTCAATACATTAAAATTACTTGACGGAATTTTTGACATTTATATGCCCGACATAAAATACGGCGATAACAACATGGCAAAAAAATATTCACAAGCGCCGAATTATTTTGACATTGCAAAGTCTGTTATTATTGAAATGCACAGGCAGGTTGGCGATCTGATGGTGAATAAGCAAGGAATAGCAGAAAAAGGTCTTTTGATAAGACATTTGATTATGCCGAACGGTTTGGCGGGAACAGATAAGGTCGTTGAATTTGTAGCAAAGCTATCCAAAAATTCATACATCAACATTATGGCTCAATATAGACCCCAATATAAAGCCAGCAGTTATCCAGAACTCAACAGGCGAATTACGACTGACGAATATGTAGATGCAATATTACGGGCAGAGAAATCTGGATTGACAAGAGGATTCCGCCATGAATGATGAATATGAGATAAAATTCATCGCTGACGAGATGCTTGGTAAACTCGCAAAGTGGCTGAGAACTCTTGGCTATGATACTGCATATTACAACGATGGCGCAGATAGCGGGCTTGTTCAACGCGCTCTTGAGGAGGATAGGATAATTCTTACAAGAGATACTCGTCTGGTTGAAAGGAAACTTGCTAGAAAATGTATATTGATAAAAAGCGATAATGTCTGGGAGCAGTTTGAGCAAGTGATAAAAGAGCTTTGTCTTGATACAAAAAGCAGGCTTTTTACCCGATGCCTTATTTGCAACAAAGAGCTTGTATTGGTTGAAAAGAAGTCTATACTTGATTTAATTCCCCCTTATGTGTACCAGACGCAGAACGAGTTTTATAGATGCCCGGAATGTGGCAGAATCTATTGGCCCGGGACACATAAGGATAGTATGCTTGAGTTGATAAGTAATTTGGATAAGGAAACCTAAAATGGAAAAGACTAGACTTTATGTTACGAGTTTTTCACTTACAAAGCAAAAAGAAGAATAAACACAAAGACACCTCTCGTTCCGCCGAGTAACGGAAGAACAGAAAGTTCACAAAGAACACGAAGGAATAAAATATTAAGAAATGCTTGTGATCTTAATGGCATTGAAAATTAAACAGCAAAATCAGGATATCAGGATTTTTTGCTTTGCAATCTAATTAGTATTATGCTAAAATACTGATGGGAATATTTTTCATACGTCATCAATTAAATTCGAGTAAAGTAAGTTTGATTTTGAACAGGAGCGTTATGATGACATGGTGTAAAGGTCTTATAATGCTCTATCGGAAAGAAGGAGATGTTTATGAAGTCTCTCAGGTTTTATTTACAGTTTGTGTCTATACTTTGTGTTTTGGCTTTCTTTGTTGGCTGCGGTTCGCAGCTTCAGAAGGCGGATAAGCTGGCAATGTCCGATCCTAAATCGGCTATTGCCTCTTATGAACAGGTTATGAAAACTAAACCTGGTACGGAAGAAGCCAAAGCGGCTCATCTAAAGATGGCAGATACTTACTACAAACAAATGAACGATACACAGAAAGGTCTTGAGGTGTATGCAGAAGTCGCAAAAGCCTATCCAAAGAGCAAATATTCTGCTGAAGCCGAAAAGGACATAGGGATGCACTATTATCAGGCTAAGGATTATGATAAAGCTGTTGAGGCTTTCAACAAAGCGGCTGAAGAGGCTCCTGATACTGATATAGCTAACGATTCGCTCGTAATGGTAGGCAAAAGTTATGAAGATGCAAAGAAATATGAGGATGCTGTCAAGGCGTATCTTGATTTTTCAAAAAATCATCCTGCGCATAGGCTTGCGGCTAAAATAGGATTGACCGCCGCTAAGATATATCAGGATCAACTGGATAAACAGGATGAAGCTATTGAGACATATAAGTTTGTAGCGTCTAAGTTTGGCTTATCGTCGTCAGCAACAGAGGCTAGACAGGCGCTTAAGGACTTGGGTGTAGATGCGGCGGAGATTCCAGTAGCAGGGGCACAACCGGGTGCTGCGGGAACTGTGCAGGCTCAAGCTCCGGATCAAAATGAGCCGAAAACAATAGCACAGCTTGGGACAAGGACAAGACGTAGAGCCTCTAACGCTCCTCCGCCAGAGATCGGTAGTATCAAAAAGACAACTACTCAAGGAACACAAGCTACTACTCCTCAGGGCGGACAGAGCGATTCTGCTCAACAAATGCAAAGCCGTACGGTTTCTCCAGACTTTGGAATTGACCCTTTATCACTTCTCCCTGATATTAGCGCAGATCAGCAAGGCACCATGTATGATGCTCTATACATGATCGGTATCACGTATCTTCAGTCGGGTCAATACAAGGAATCCGGGGCGCTGTTTGAAAAAGCTATACAATTATCAGGTAACAAACCCTGGAATAATGCCGCTTCTGCTTATTACTTACTTGGCAAATCTTATAAAGGAATAGGTAACAAAGAGAAGTCAACTCAAATGCTTAAAGAAGCGATAAAACGGGATTCAAAGATAATTGACAATATGATCCGTGACGGCGAAACGCAGTATGGTGAAGATGAATACGATAAAGCCATTGATTCCTATAAAACAGCCCTTGGCCTTGTTCCGTATAGAGATTGGGAGATATACTACGATATGGGCCTGGTATACATAAAGCTGAAAGACCCCGACAAGGAACTGGAATGTTTTGAAAGGTCTGTTGCTCTTAAACCGAACGATAACATTGATGCTCTACAACATCTAGCTGAAGTTCTCTATTACAGAAAAAATGATCCAGCCAGGGCAACTCTTTTTGATGCCGAAGCCAAAGGTCAGGGCAATAACGACTATAAAGTCCAGAAAGAGATCGCTGATTTGTGCTTTAAGTATGGCAGTTATTCCTGGGCTAGTACGAAGTATGGCAATGGCATGAGGATTATAACTTCCAAGATCAACGATGAACTTAAAAAGGCTGTTGGAACTGGTGAAGATGCGGTAAAGATCTCTGCGGATCCTACAAAGATTGACCTGAAAAGGGTACTTGACGCCGCCGCTACTGGAAATACTGCGGCAATAGCCGCTCTAAAGAAAGTTGAACCACTGCTTGCTGATTATCGCTTTATGATTGCCAGAAGGGCTTTGTCTCAGACGAGAAATAAGCAGTACGTTGATGCACAAAAGCTTTTGGACGAATCGAAAGTAAAGGACCCCGAGATCGAGAATTCTGCTGAATACCAATACGCACTTGGTGAGCTTAATGTAAACCCGGACAATAAACTAGGGAATAAAGAAGTCGGCATTGCGGCACTAAAAAAGGCTCTTGAACTCGACCCACAGCATCAGGAAGCGACGGCAAAGTTGAAAGAGCTTGGTCTCTAAAGAAAGTGATCAGTAATCAGTAATCAGTGATCAGTAATTAGTGATTGGTTTTGAAAAAGATAAAAATTAATCACGAATTACACAAATAAACGAATTTCACGAATTGGAATAGGTCTATGGGTTTGAACTTATAGACCCATAGACTTATAGACCTATGGACTTTTCTTTATTTTTACAGTGCTATCTTTAGGTAGGGGAATTGATAGATGGAAAGAACTAACGAAAGCGAAAAGACCTTCAGGAAGGGGGATTCGGGCCCGAAATACCTGTTCCGTGGTCCCAAAATGGAGTGGGGGATTTTGGTCCTTAAACCCGGTGAAATGATGGGTTGTCATGGACATAATGAGGTTGAAGAAACCTTTTATTTTATCGAGGGTACGCCAAAAATAATTGTTAATGACGTTCCTTATGAGGTGACGGCAGGAGATGCGTTTAGGATTGAACCGCTTGAAAAGCACGATATCCATAACGATACGGATTCGCCTGTAAAACTCGTTTTTATCAAGTGTCCGTATATTCCAGATGACAAGATTACATATTGAGGGATATTAGGTGTCTAACGATAAAGGCTACGTTGTCAGATATATGAGTGATATATTGCCTGTGCCATGCCCATGTGGGGATAGCATAAGGGCGATTACTGGCAAAGATAATAACTTGGCGAGTATTCACATTGTGACTATAAGCAAGGACTCGAAAGTTCATTACCATAAGAAACTTACGGAATTTTACTACGTTATCGAAGGCGAGGGCGTTTTACAGCTAAATGATGATGTTGTTGAATTGAAGCCCGATACTCTTGTGATGATAAAGCCTTTGACCCTGCATAGGGCAAGCGGGAATCTCAGGATATTGAATATTGTAGTTCCACCTTTTGATGAGTCTGATGAGTTTATCGTTTAACACCCCCGGGGTCCCTCTCAAGAGGGGGAGTTGGAATCAACTTTTCTCGTAATGGGTGATTAATAGGAAAAGTCTAGGATGGAGGTGGTTTCTGATGTTTGGTAAAGAGAAGGATCCGGTCTGCGGAATGATGGTAAAAAAAGATAAAGCCGCCGCAGTGTCGGATTATAAAGGCAAAAAATATTATTTCTGCGCGCAAGCTTGTAAGGAGAAATTCGATAAAGAGCCTGAGAAGTATCTAAAATCCGAAGTGAAGTCATCCTGAAAATCCTCTTTTTCTTTGTGATACTGTCAATTTTTTCACCACAAAGACACAAAGAACACTAAGCACACAAAAATCAAATCCCCCTTCTCCCTTTAGCTAACAGGGGAGAAGACTTGATTCCCTCATATTTTTTACATGGTGCAATACCCATGAAATGCTTGAATCTACACCAATGGAACCTTCCTTATGACGAAGCTGTAAAGGTACAACGTGATCTGAGTTCCAGAATTATACTAGAACCGCCGAAAATTGAGCCTAAACTGGTCGCCGGAGCCGATGTATCCTACTCAAAAGGCAGTGATCTATTTTTTTCCGGGGTGGTAGTGCTTGAAATATCTCAAATGAATGTCATAGAGGAAGTGACTGCTCAGGGAAAGGTTGATTTTCCTTATATACCGGGCCTGTTGAGCTTCCGTGAATCTCCGATATTGATAAAAGCTTTTGAAAATCTTAAAAATATTCCTGACGTGGTTATACTTGATGGCCAGGGGGTCGCTCATCCGAGAGGCTTGGGCATAGCGTCTCATATCGGACTTATTCTTGATACTCCAACCATTGGCTGTGCTAAGAATATTCTGGTCGGTCGTTATGAAGAGCCGGGGATAGAAGCTGGTGAGCATACTCCGATAATATTTAATGGTAAAACGGTTGGCGCTGTTCTAAGGACAAAGAGGAATGTCTCTCCTGTTTTTGTTTCACCTGGCCATAAGATGGACATTCAGACGGCGATTGATATAGTTATGAAAACTTGCAGAGGTTACAGGATTCCTGAACCAACAAGGCAGGCGCATCTGTTGGTGAATAGAGTGCGTTTATCTTCTGAGAAATAATTGAGGTGTGATATTGATTATTTTGTAGATTCTCTTATAAAATCCCAAAGAAGCCAAATTGATAAAGGAGAGTGTATTTTGCGTGGGGGTTCGTGGTACGAATACGATACGAACATCCTGCGTGTCGCCTTTCGCCTCAACTTTCCAATGTACGACGACTACAATATTGGATTTCGTTGTGTTCTGTAGATTCCTTTCAGGTTGGATTTAGTTCGTAGGATGGGTTCATGGTTTTGGTTTATTATATAGCCTACGTAATTTGGCAGATATATTCGTTGTAAATGCTAATCAATACCAAAAATATAAAACCATGAACCCATCCTACAATTATACTATTGAAGAGATAACGAAAAAATGGAAAGGCGATTCTGCGGTAGATGAAATAAGATCACAAAGGGCAAATTTCTAGTAACCATTTATTGCGAATAGAAATTCAGGAGTTTGAAAAATGAGAGACGAAATTACATTACAAGAAATTAAAAAAGGGATAGAAAAACTTGCGCCGCAAGATCAATTAAAATTGATTGAAGAGCTTATTCATTTATTTAGAGAAAACTCAAAAATAAATTTTACATATAAATACGAAAAAATCGTTTTTGCCACAGAAAATCGGATGTTATAGGTTCATTAACACGAGAGGAAATATATGATTACCTCTGATATGGCTATCATAGAGTATGCCAGAATTGATAATTGAATAGCAAACTTATGTAATGGAGTGGTGATAATGAGTGAATTAAAGATAGAACTTCCATCGGAAGTTAATGTCGAAGAGGCACAATTGTTATTAGCGATCAAATTATTTGAAATCGGACGCCTTTCTTTGGGACAATCTGCAAAACTGGCGGGATTTTCTAAACGTGCATTTATGGAAATATTGGGTAAATATAGTGTTCCTGTTTTTGATTATCCTGCTAGTGAGTTACAACAGGAAATCATCTTATGATCAAACGAGCAGTAACAAATAGTACATGCCTTATAGCATTGGAGCAAGATGAGCTTTGTAATGAGACTTTGGAGATAGCTAGTGAGGGTATTTCTCCTCAAATATAAGGATTAAAGACAGATGAATAAGAATTATATTTGCTTAATTTTTGGATTTTTGTTTATTTTTTGTCTGTCAGTCAGTGCAGACCCATTGCCAAAATCCGTACTTCTGCCATCTGCGTCTGTGGCTGTCAGAGATGACTCTATGGCGATTGTGCTGAATCAGGCAGGATTAGGAACTAACAAGGGCATTAACGCCAGCTATTTCCACACGCTTTCAGGTGAGACTGGTGGAGATAACGCCTTCTTCTTATCATCAAGCGGAGCCGGATTTGGCGCGGAATTCGTGGATCAAAAGGCAAAGAAGTTTACGAAATATACGCTTTCTGATGGATATAAACTTGCCAACGGATTATATCTTGGTACTGGCTATTCGTGGTTCAGTTCAAAGGACAAAAAATACGACAGCCTGTCTTCGTGGGATATAGGTTTGCTCTGTCGTCCAGCTAATAGCCTGTCGTTTGGTCTGGTTACTCGCAATCTGAACCGTCCACGCTTTAATGGCATACGTACCGACCGCATTTACGATATTTCTGTTGCCATCAGACCCTTTACTAATCGTATAACTTTATCGTGGAATAACAGTCTTCAAGAAGGAAAAAACTTAAAAGATTCTGATTACAACATTGCACTAGACCTTGAGCCGATTGATGGACTGCTGCTTAGAGGATGCTATTTTCGAGATCACAGCTTTGAAGTAAGCATAGGAATGGGGCTGCCAAAATTTGAGATTGGCACGTATCGAAGATTTGATGAGGATCGAAATGGTATAAATGGAGGCGTTTATGCCCAACTATCCACAGAATTGCATCGTTCGAAACTTCAAGCGAGTAAATACGTTCTTGAGATGGATACAATGGACGCTGATCTGCTTACGAAAGCCAAAAAAGATGATACTATTGACGGAATTATATTAAAACCTGCAGGCGATTACAGCATGGGTATTGCTCAAGAGATGAGGGATGCTATATCGGATTTCAAGTCTGCTGGAAAAACGGCTATCTGCTATATGGAAACTGCTGGAAATAAAGAGTATTACGTTGCCTCTGCGTGTGATAAGCTCTATCTCAACCCGGCTGGCTCTCTAGCTCTTTATGGACTCAGATCAGAGGTGACTTCTTATAAAGGTCTTCTCGATAAGCTTGGTGTGAAAGCTGATCTTTATCGCATCGGAAAATATAAATCAGCGTCGGAAATGCTGACTGACGAGAGAATGTCCGATGGCACCAGAGAATCCCTTAATTCTATATTGGATGATCTGCACGATCAGATGCTTAATGGTATAGCCGAAAGCCGTAAAGTCAATACTGATAAGGTTCAGGGCTGGATTGATAATGGACCGTATACCGCTAAGGAAGCTAAAAAAGCTGAACTTGTGGATGACCTGATCTACTCGGATCAGATTGATGATACTATTAAGCAGGTGATGGGCCGGAGAGTGGAGAATGTCACTTCTGAGGAGTATGGCGGTCGCAAATACCATCGCTATGATTGGCGTGAAAAGCAAAGGATAGCGGTTATTTATGCCAGTGGCCTGATGCTGTCGGGGAACAGTGTTAATTTGTCAATAATGGGTTCGGATACTATCTCTGAGGCGATCAAAGAAGCAAGAATGGACGACTCTATTAAGGCTATTGTGCTGAGGATAGATTCCGGCGGAGGGGCGGTTTTTGCATCTGATATTATCTGGCGAGAGGTTATACTTGCAAAGAGAAAGAAGCCATTCATTGTATCTATGGGCGATGTTGCCGCATCGGGTGGATATTATATCGCATGTCCTGCGGATGCCATAGTCGCTGAACCCGGCACGATAACGGGTTCCATCGGGATCATTACCGGCAAGATTAACCTGCGCGGTCTTTATGATAAACTCGGCATAAAAAAAGAGATACTCAAAAGAGGCAAAAACTCCGATATTAACAGCGATTATGAGGATTTCACTGATGAGCAAAGAGAGATAGTTGAGCGGCAAATGAATGAGATTTATCAAACTTTTGTTAGCAAAGTCGCTGATGGCAGGAAAATGAAAGAGGAAGCGGTTGATTCAATTGCTCAAGGTCGAGTATGGACTGGCAGGCAGGCTCAAAAGAATGGTTTGGTAGATAAACTGGGTGGATTGCAGTTAGCAATGTCCATAGCAAAAGAAAAGGCGAATTTGAAGGATGAAAATCCAGAGATTATAGCGCTTCCAAGGCAAGATTCGTTGTGGCGCATGCTGACTATGGAGAATATGTCTTTCCTGAACGATTTGAGAACTATTCTTTATTTGATGAAAATAGAAAAAACTTCTAATGATAATTTTTATTTTTTGATGCCTTATGTGTTAGATTATGAATGAAGGATGGATGGCGATAATGGATAGCAAGAAAGCTTTTCTCCTTTTGACAATAGTGTGTTTTATAGCGATCAACATGAACGGAAAAGCTTATGGAGGTTGGCCAGCTCCACCATGGGCGGATCTGCCTAAACTGGAATATATCTATGATTCAGGTGATGTTATTTGGTTCTACTCACCTTTAGAGGTCGGCGGCTTTCCACCTCGCTACGTTGTTACTTATGAAAAAACTACAAGAAATATTCAGTTTCACCCGATCAATAACAAGGAAATCCCAAAAGATGCTCCCATCAGTAAATTGAAGTATTTACCGTCCTATCTGTCTATCAAGCCGAACGAAATAAATTTCAAAGGGACAAAGATCGCTATACCAGAATTGACAATGTATGAGACAGAGCGTTTAAGCAAATGGTCTAGTATTCTTCAACGAGATATTAATACTAACAGATCTCTGGCTGAATTCACCCTGAGTAATGAGTTACAAGGAACTTTTGCAGAGGTAAATGGTATCTACTATTTCGGAATGAAGGGCGGCATATCGGAGGGGTTTGGTCATTGGGGAGGATTAATCACCTACAGTCCACCCGAAGAAAAATGCGTTATTTTACGCAGTAAATATCTTGTAGATTGCTCTGTTACTGATATAATAAAAATTGGCGATGAACTTGCCATGTCAACAATCTATCAAGGAGAATACTCGTTGGACCCTGGTTATTATTGGGAAAAAGATAAATCACATAAAGTTGGATTAGTTTTGTATAATATTAGCTCAGAAAAATGGAGGAATATACCGATTGAAAACCTAGATATTATTATTCGTGAGATGAGCGTAATAGATGATTCAATATGGATGATAACCAATCTTGGAATTTCTCATTATCAGCCTGATTCAGACAAAATACGCAATTGGTGTTGGTATCTAAGCTTAATAGAAAAATAATAAGCCACAAATCTGTCGTACGTTATACATCACTATTTGATTGGAGAGTTTATGTTTAGCAAGTTAAAAACGTCTGTGTTCTATAGCCTGTGCTTTCTTCAGACTCCTGTTTTCAAAGGCAAGGAAGAAGATCAGCTTGGTAATATAAAGCAAATCATATCACAAATTGTGGGATCAGAAATCTTTGCGATTGCTGTCTTTGCGATAAGTATTGCAATCGGATTGTATATTTTGTATAATCGAAAGAAGGCGATTCCCGAACTTGAAATGCAGTTGATCAAGGAAGACACTTGGTTTGCTACCCGTGAGGATAATAAACGCACAGGGATAATCGTTTCCGTTGAACTCAGAAATAAGTCTACTTCTGGGATTTACATTACGAACTGCAAGCTGAGTGGATATTCTGCGAAGGAGCATCCAGAAGAGATCTGTATGGACGATCTCAAAGGTGAGAAAAAACAGAAGCTTGGTCTTCCAGAGTATAGGCACGTTTGTAAGGGTCAGAATTTTTATCTGGGACCTTATAATTCTGACAAGATATGGTTTTACTTCGAGTCACGCTCTATGACGATGGCGAATATGCTGGAGACTTCTGTGTCTGTTATAGATTCGAGAAAAAAGCGGAAGTCAATACGCATAATCATCCCTCGCCATTCAAGTCAGATCGCTTTGTATCAGGAAATGGCTAAAATGTGGTAAATTTATGAAAGATAAAAGACAAAAAAAGGAAATATTAAAGCAAAGTAAATACTGGAAATACTTTGACGAATCATGGAAGAAGATCATTGAGTTCTTCTTACCGCAATTTTTGCGTTTTTTTGTTCCGGAACTATATCTGGATATAGACTTTTCCAAAGGCATCTATTTTCTTGATAAAGAGATGGATCAATTATCCAAAGTTAGTAAAAAAGGAGCCAAATACGTTGATAAACTTGTGAAAGTCTGCCTGAAAGATGGCAGAGAACAATGGATTTTGATACATATAGAAATTCAAGGATATGCAGATAAAGATTTTCCTCAGAGGATGTTTCGCTATTTTTACCGAATATACGACAAACACAACGAAAAAATAGTTAGTATTGCGCTTATGACAGGTTCTGAGAAGGATGTAGTTTCAGGAAGATTTGAATTTGAGGCTTATGATAGTGGCGTTGTATTTAGGTATCGCTCTTATAGGCTAATGGATTATGACAGGGATAAACTCGAAGAAAGTGATAACCCGATAGCATTAGTGGTTTGGGCTTCTCAAGAAAAGGAATTGGCAAAACGAAAAGGGGAAAAATTCAATGCTAAACTACGTCTGATAAGAGCTTTGTATGAAAAAGGATATACAAAAGACGAAATAAGTGCTCTTTTTGAATTCATAGATTGGGTATTGGAGTTGAGTGAGGAAGAGGAAAATTTAATAATTGAGGAAATGAGAAAAATAGAAGGGGTGAAAAAGATGCCTTATGTAAATAGTATAAAAAGATTGGCAATGAAAGAAGGGAGACGTGAAGGGAGACGTGAAGGAAGACGTGAAGGAAAGCAAGAAGGAAAACAAGAAGGACTGCAAGAAGGATTGCAACAGGGGTTAAAGCAAGCAGCAAGAGACATGATAATTGAGGTTCTTAACGAGCGATTTGGTGAGGTGCCTTCTGAAATTGTTAGTGCTGTAAGTAAAATAGAAGAATTCGATAAATTGAAATCACTAGGTCGTCTTGCTGCTCGTTGCGAATCTTTACAGGATTTTGCTGAATCGCTTAATGGGTAAAATTGATGAGAAAATACTTGATAAACTTGGTATTATTATGTAACACGAATAAAAAAGGTGATTTCATATTGACATGCTATTTTCTGGTATAGTATAATGGTTAATACAAATTTTAAAGGGAAATAATATGCCGTATTCAGAATTAACTGAAAAAGATCAGTTGGCATTGAAAAAGTTCAAAGAGGCTGTCACAAATGCGCTTGGTAGCGAGCTTGTAGGGCTGACTCTATTTGGATCCAAGGCTCGTGGGGAAGCCAGAGAAGATTCCGATATTGATGTTTTGGTGATAACAAATTCTGGAAACTGGCATTTAAGTGATGTTGTTTACCGCATAGTTACTGATATACTTCTTGATGATGATGATGTGATTGTATCTCCGAAAGTTATCGGAAAAGAGGATTATAAACGATTATTTGAAATGGAGTCTCCTTTCATAAGAAATGTTGTAAGAGACGGGATATTGATATGAAAGGAATTTCTAGATATGCTGTCAGAGGGTTAGAGCGTGCAAGAAAATCTCTTCTTGCAGCAAAACTTCTGTTGGAAAATGATTTATTTTCAGATAGTGTTTCGAGATCATATTACGCTGTTTTACATTCAGCGAAAGCGGCTTTATATATGAATGGAGTGGAATCTAAAACTCATGAGGGAGTCCGAAAAATGTTTGGGCTTCATCTTGTAAAAACGGGCAAGATCAAGATAGAGAAAGAATTCTCAGATATTCTCACAGAGGAGCAAGAAGATAGAACTATTAGTGATTATGAGGTTGAGATAGAGATAAATGAAGAAAGAGCAAAACATAGATTTGATGAGGCTGTGAAATTTGTTGAGAGGATTGAGAGGTATATTCGAGAATTATGTGGCGAGACCCGATAGTTGAAGAAGTTCGCAAAGCCCGTGAAGAGCTTTTTAAACAGGCAAATTATGATTTACATGCTCTTTTTGAAAGCTTACGAAAGAGTCAGAAAGAACGAAATGTTAAGATGGTTTCTAAAAAGGAAAAAACTGCGTGTTCAAAGATGCCAGATGCTATAGAATTTACTCAGTGTCAAGATAAATAGATTGGAGGGTAATGGGGTTGAAGATTTGGAGATTTAGTTGTATTTTAATATTGCTATTATTGTTGTTTTCCTTTGCTGAGTCTTCATTTGCCGCCAGAAGTGAGCTTTCCGAAGATGCGGTCCGTGTGGCGAATGAGGTCAGTCTAAGGAATATGCGGGCTACAATTGCTCGCCTTGCGGCATTGCCGACGAGAGTTACAGGTTACGAAGCCAGTGAAAATGCTGCCAAATATTTATTTGATGAGTTCCAGAGGATCGGTCTGCAAAGTGTGGAAAGTCAGGAATATGAGATATCTGTTCCTGTGGATAAGGGCGACGGCAGATTGCGTATCCTTGATCCTAATTCAAATATGCCTATCCTGAATATCAGCACTGAAACGACGATGCCTGAACAGACTGCTGAATCCTCCGGGCAAACAAAGAAAAGTGATAAAAGCTCAAAAGACGCCAAGAAAACTGATGTTAAAACAGGGTCTGAGCAATCTAATTCCACTGTTCAACTTGCTGAATTCCGTTTAGCTTGTTTGTGGCCCAACCTTGTCCGCACATCGTTCCTTCCCGAAGGTATAAAACATAAAGTCAAAGAAGGCGATACTCTTGAAAGTATTGCGAAATCTTATGGTATTGATGTATCCCTCATATTAAATCATCCATACAATAAGTATCTGAAAGATCAAGAGACTGATGGACGTGATAATAACTCAAATGGACAGATTGATGAACCGGGGGAGATGGTTTTGTTCCCCGATAAGGACATCCTGATACCAATACCGGGTATAACTGGGAAGCTCATTTATGGAGGGAATTCTGAGTTTGCAGATTTTAATGGTAAGGATATTGGCGGATTTTGGTACGAAGTAAAGCCTGACGATACAATAGAAGATGTTGCACATCGTTTTAGAGTTGGAGTAGGAAGTATTCAGGATGACGTTCTTAATCTGCATTTCGATAAGTCCAATGATAAAATAGATAATAATAATAATGGAATCGTAGATGAAGATGGCGAAATGCCTTTGATGGAGGATATTGCCAATTGGTCTCATGATGGTATAGATAACGATAACGATGGTATTGTAGACGAGATCGCCGGTGATGATCACGATGGTATAGATAATAATAAAAATGGCGTTGTAGATGAGCCGGGGGAATTTGTTGAAGCCAATGAGTCTTCAATGTTCATTCCACAGGGGTCAATCGTTTTACTGGATTTCAACTGCAATACAAAGTGGATAAACGCTGCTATGATTGGTGCAAGCGCTGTTATATTCATTGAGCCTGAAGATACTATTCGTGGTGAGGCGGAAGCCAAGTTCCTCACGATACCTGCCGCAATACCTCGATTCTGGATCTCAAAAAAAGATGCTGATTACCTTCTGAAGGAATATCTCAGTATAAAGCATACCGTTAAAGAAGGCGATACACTTGAAAGCATAGCAAGCCAGTATAGTGTGCTACCAGAGAATATAAGAAAGTATGAATACAATAAAGATGTAATAGCTCAGTCCTTGCCTGTTGGGAGTTTAGTCTATATTCCTGATTTTGGCGTCAAAAATAACGTAAAAGTCCAACTGACAGGGACTATGACTTGGGAAAGACGTTTGGGACAGAACATCACAGGAGTTCTTCCCGGAACTGACCCGGATTTGAAAAATGAACTGGTTGTTATTGAGGGATATTTTGACTCTATGTCTATTGTGCCTGCGAATGCTCCGGGCGCTGATCCGACCTGTGGTATTGCCGCTATGCTTGAGATTGCAAGAGTGCTGTCTATGGAGGAAAACCGTCCGGGGCGATCGGTCATGTTTCTTGCTACTAGCGGTCATTTTCAGGGGCTTGCGGGTATGCGCGCATTCATGTATGGCACAAGCGAGGACCTTGTAAACGCTATGGTTGGAATGAGAGAGGATTTATACAATGATTTACGAGAGATCCGGGATCTTGGGCGCAGAATAGTCCTTGCCATAGGTAAGGGCTTGCTGGTAGAACTGCCGCCATCTTTCTTTGATCGAGTTGATGCGCTTGAGACCAAGATGGTAGACCTGCGAACTAAGACATTACCCGATCTTGACAACTTAAATAATACTATCAATACACTCAAGAGCAATAGGCGAGATGAAATAGAAAAACGTAAGGAGGAAAAAGAGGCGACAAAACGACGTGAAGATGAGAAATTCACTCCTGAAGATCAGGCAAGGCTGGAAGCTCTTACAGCTAAACTGGCAAAAGATTCTATTGAGACTGCTTACTACTTCGAGGACCTTGTCAATAGACTGATAGAATTGAAAAATGAAGCCATTAGGAAATGCAGAGAGGAAGAGAAAGGCATAATCAGGTCTTATGCTCTTCCGATAGCGAAAATGGATCTCGAAGCTGTTGAGAATTTGATAAAGGTTCACGAGAATCTGAAGAATTATACATCCTACAAGCCCTGGATGTATGATACAAAGGAAGAAGAAGAATACCTGATGTCAAAACTCGGTAAGTTTGCCAATGCCTACGGCGGTGATTTCGTGGTGGAGCATATTGATGAATTTACCAAGCAGTATTCTTATGGTAAGATAGTGGATAGGCATCTGGATACAATGGATCGCCTTAAATTAAAGAGAGCTAGACAGGCACTCTATCGAGAAAAAGACAAGAGCGTAGATTATAAATCCGAAGAAATAGCACTTTTAGAAAAGGTTTACAAGATTGTGTCTGAGGAAGGTGTTCCTGATAACCAAAAAGACGTTGCTCGAATAGATGAGCTTGTAAAGAAAGTAACGACCCCAGGAGATCGTGAGAGTTATACAAAAGACGAAATAAAGCTTGTTTTGGCTCATTTGTCCAAAGATAAAGTGGATAGGCTAAAAGAACTGCGTAAGCAAGTCGTTGACACTAAAAAAGATGGGGATGTGAGCAAGCTCCTAGCTAAAGAAAAAGACATTCTGTTGCTGGCAAGATACAGCGCGCAGAATGAGCCGATCCTGATAGCCAAACTTATAGACCTAGCAAAACAGGGTGCGCTAAACCGTGAGTATACTGTTGAGGAAAAACGGATATTATTGTATAGTAAAGAAGATGGAAAGATTTCTGATGATGATTATAATCGCTTACTCACAGCTAGAGAGCAACTTTATTCTAGGTATGAAGAAGCAATGTTACTGGCTCGCATGCGTTCTAAAGCAACCAATGACGTTGCTGATCTTGAAGGCTTTCTTGCTAGTATAGATACTCTTGATCGTCCCACCACAGAACAAGAAAAGGCACTTCTAAGAGATAACCTGCCAACTTTGAAAAACTCCCGTATACAGAATATTCATAAAAGGGTGGGGATACTTTCGAGAATTGATAAGGATGAATATGAGAGAAGGGTATCTCAGTTGATGCAGGTTGCCAGTCTTCAAGCTAAATTCAACAATTATTATAGTTCACTATTCGTCTCCATTGACCTTTCGAGCCAGAACGATCAGCTTGGAGTATTTGGGAAGGGATGGTTCTATGATCAGGAGCCGGAGTTTGTTCTTAGAAGGGAATTTGCCTCTATTGGTAATAAGTGCGCTGAATATGCGACTAATGCGAATTTTGGCAAGAACATGCTTGCTTTGCAAAAATTCAGTAATGATCAGATCCGACAGTCTGCTATAGCCGGTCAGTGGGGAGCGGCGGCGGCTACAAAATCTATTGAATCCATTGAAGGAAAAAATCTTGAAAGCCTTATTGCAGACAATTACGATACTCTAGCGAATCTTGGCGGTGTAAACAGGCTGATGAAACTTCAGTTCCAGGACATGAAGGAAAGAGGCGAGCCGTCCAAGGAGATGCTCAAAGATATGGACTATCTGCGCAAGGAAGTTGCAAGGTTTATCAGAAGCGCAATAAGAGATCAGCGTAAGGCAAGAAAATCCGACATAACACTATACAGAAAATTAGATGGTATGCTTTCATTGAAAAACCTCAAGCCCGAAGAATTGACTCCAGAGGAATCCGATGACGTCAACACGCTTATAGGTCTTGTTGGGGCTGGTGAAGGTATGAAATTTGTCAATGCCATCAGTGCTACTGGCGGTAAGACATGGCGTACTTATATCCCCGGCAAGATAGCGTTTGACAGCGAGGTTGCGACTCTTGCTGGAAAAACAGGGATCGCTTTTGCTACGACGGATGATGCAAGAGTATTGACAGATACACCGTTGGATACCATGAAGATAGTAAACTTTGATAATCTTCTGGCTCAAACGAGGGTTCTATCTTCTATTCTGGTTCAGGCGTTGAGGGATCCGGAGATGCCAACTGCGGCAAAAGTTGGAAATTACTATTGCACCCTATATGGTAACGTTGTGGAGTTCGATGCAAAGGAAAGCCCTATTCCAAATACTCCTGTTCCTTACACTGTCATGACTATAAGAGGCAGGGATAAGACTATGATGGGCGTTCGTGGGGACCTTTTCACTACGGCAGATAGCAAAGGCAAGTTCCAGATGTCGGGTCTTGGTATGGAAGGTCGTGCTGTCTATAGACCGGAAGGTGCGCAGGAAGTAGAAGCCTATAAACTTGATGCAGAATCCGGTGATATAGCTTATGCTCCAGATCAAGGTGTTTATGGCGCAAAAATATTTAGCAATAAGATACCTATCAATACTCGAAGAAAAGGCGCGCGTATTGTTGTGTTCCCATGCGTTAGTACGACTATCTACGATCTGGTGGATCAAAGATATTATCGTACCTTGCGTGAGTTATCAGTATATGATGCAGTTACTGACGGCGAACCCATGCAGTATGGTTTCTCAAAGCCCTGGCCTCAACCTATGGTGTCTTACGTTGAACCTATTGCCCTAATCTATTCCAAACCGGGCAGTAGAATAAAGATCGGTATGGGCGCTGGTCTGCTTGGGAACCGTCTTTTGCTGGTAAAGGCTGATGCAACTGATGAAGAAGCGGAAAGTAAGCCAACTCTCTATACTGGAAAAGGATTCATCGTCAGAGAAAATGGCTCTATACGAGTTACACCTTACGTTGTTGTCAGGGATATGTGGGCGCTAGATGAGGCGAGAGATGATCTTTATAAGCGATATGGCATAAGCAATGATCGTCTGGATAGGCTTCACAAAATGGCTAATACTTATCTGGTAAAGGCACAGATGCTATTGGGGGCAAGACAATACGACGAAGCTATGAAACTGGCGCGCGCCGCATGGGGTTATGAATCCAGAGCCTATCCCGATATAAAAGGCACGGGTAATGATGTTGTAAAGGGTGTTATGTTCTACCTTGCTATTCTCATGCCATTTGCCTTTTTTATGGAAAGATTGCTGTTCCACTTTGCTAATATTAATAGGCAGGTAATTGCTACGTTTCTGATCTTCCTTGCGGTATTTGCGTTACTTTCACAGGTACATCCTGCGTTCCAGATCACAGTTACTCCGCTTGTGATACTTCTTGCCTTTATTGTTTTGGCTCTGTCAGTTTTGGTTATATCAATTATTATTCGAAAGTTTGAGGAGCAGTTAGAAAAGATCAAGCGAGAGACTTCTAAGATTCATAAGGCTGACGTGGGGCGACTATCTGCAAGCGCCGCCGCTTTTGCGCTTGGTATCTCCAATATGCGAAAGCGAAAAAGCCGTACGATATTGACCTGCGGAACGCTTGTTATTTTGACCTTTACTGTTATATCATTCACTTCGGTTAAGACATTTATGCAGAGCAATAAAACACGTCTGCCATCTGTCAGACCGCCATATACGGGAATGCTCGTGAGAAACCAGTATTGGTTATCATTAGAGGAACCGCTTTACACTTCCATTAAAAATGATCTTTCAAATACTGAGGTTAGTGTTAAAACGGGTATGGTGGATTTGAACGATGTAGTTAAAATTCATAATCCTGTTGCCGCTCGTTCCTGGTATTTCTCTTCTTCTCTTGGTGATCAGTCGTTTGTTGACATCATTGCAGATAATGGTAAGTCTTTCACTGCTACTGCGTTGTTGGGCATGTCTGAAGCAGAACCTTCGGTTACAGGAATAGATAAGACCCTCAAATGGGGCAGATGGTTCAAGCCCGGTGAGACTTACGCTGTTATATTGCCGGCTGGTATAGCTGATGCTATGGATATTACTGAAAAAGATGTAGGTAATATGGAGGTTAAGATCGGCGGTGGAAGCTATCTCATTGCAGGCGTGTTGGATACGAGTTTCAAGGATTTAAAGGATCTTGATGGCGAAGAACTTACTCCTGTTGACTATCTGTTGATGCAACAACAGCAAGCCAGAGGTGTACAAATGGGCGGTGAGACGCTGGAAGGTGAACTGCAAAAATATCTTCACTTGACCCCTCAACAGATCGCTATATTACCTTATGAAGTTGTAATGAATATGGGTGGAAACCTAAAGTCAGTCGCCGTCAAAATGACAGGTTCTAAAGGGAATGTGGCGTTGACTGCTGAAAAGCAACTGGAAAAGATAATGGCTGATCTCATGCCTAGAATAGCTCTGGACGTTTTTGTCGGTAATATGGAGGCAAATGAAGCATTCCTCTATAGCTCAATCGGCATGACCTCTTTTTCAGGTATGAGCAACCTGTTTATTCCTATACTTATTGCCGCTTTGATCGTTCTCAACACCATGCTGGGGGCGGTTTATGAGCGTGTCAAAGAGATAGGCATATACAGCGCAGTTGGTCTGGCGCCTGTTCACGTAGCGTTCTTGTTTATAGCAGAAGCGTGCGTCTACGCTGTCATAGGTGGAATTCTCGGTTACTTGATCGGGCAGATGACTGCATGGGCGCTGGTCAAGTGGAGTCTGCTCGGAGGGCTAACGCTCAACTATTCATCAACGTCAACGGTGACGTCAACTATAATTGTCATGATTGTCGTTTTGGGCTCGACTATTTATCCTGCTATAAAAGCTTCTCGTATGGCTGTGCCTGACATTGAAAGAAAATGGAAGCTTCCGGAGCCAGATGGCGACGAATGGCATTTTGACCTGCCGTTTACGGTTCTTTTGGAGGAATCTCTTGGTATGAACATCTTCCTGAGAGATTATTTCGATGCTCATGCCGATGAATCAGCGAGCGACTTCTACACCGATCAGGTCAACTTCCGTCGCAGTAAACGTCCAACAACAGGTGAAGATGAATATGCTATTGAGATGATGGTATGGCTTGCGCCTTATGATTTGGGCGTTAGCCAGAGAATAAGCCTTACGACTGTTCCCGCTGAGGAAAAGGAAGAAAAGGATCTTTATAAGATATACCTCAACGTACATCGTGAAAGCGGGGAAATAGCGTCATGGAAGCGTGTTAATAGACGATTCCTTAACCTGTTGAGAAAGCAATTCCTGCTCTGGAGAACGTTTAACGTAGCAATCAGAAATGAGTTCCATGAACGCGGTCGAAAAGAGACTCTTGGCGTTGCTTCATCAAGTGCATCCGATGCTGACGTAACAGGAATGGAACCACAGCCTGCTAGTTCGTGATTCTATTGGCAAATTTATAATGTCATTCCAGCGAAAGCTGGGAATCCAGAAAAACTAATAAATGAAGACTGGATTCCTGCCTGCGCAGGAATGACAGGAGTATCCATTGAGGTTTTAAAATGCCAATAAAGTGAAAAATAATCGGTGATAATAATGGAAAAGGTAATGGAAGTTGTATCTTTATTGAATGACGAAGATAAAAAGAAGATATTGGGACTTGCAAATATTCTTCTAAAACAAAGTAAATACAATAAATTGAGAAAAGAGATAGAAGCTAGGCGAGATGAAATAAAAAGGGGAGAAATACTATCTCACGGAGAAATATGGCAGGACAAAGGTGTTTGATATAAATTATGCGAAAAGTAATTATTTACCCTGGTGAAGACGGATTTTGGGTAGCTGAATGTCCTAGCTTACCACCTTGTATTAGTCAGGGGAAAACAAAAGCAGAAGCAGTTGCAAATATAAAAGAGGCGATTCAATTATACATTGAACTTCTTGAGGATGAGGGTCGTCCTATTCCAGAAGATCATCTTGAAACTGTCTTGGTGGATGTATAGGCAAGTTACCAATGATAAAGAAACCATTTACCCAATTCTAAATTAATAAGTGAGATTGCACGTTGAGGATATTCGTCTAATGTGCAAAGAGCGTGATAAATTATGTATAGCCAAATAATCAAATCCAAATTAGAAGAATTACCTGAAGATTTAGAGAAAGAAATCCTTGATTACATAGAGTTTTTATTGCATAAATATGGCAATATTGAACCAATACATAGCGAAGTGAAAAAGATAAAGCAAAAACGGCTTGATACTGCGAAAGAGTTATTATCAGAAGTTGATGATGTTGATGACGATTCTCAAGGAATATTTGATGCTTCTGTTGATATTAGACGTTTACGTGAAGAAAGACAAAAACAGATAGCCAGAACGATGTGTAGATGCGAGTGTTGCAGTTAAATGGGTTCTTAGGGATGAAATGTGGCGAAAAAAGGCAAGAAAACTTCTCTTTGATTCCAGATAAGGTTTTTATGATGCTGTGAAATCAACACTTTTGTTTGTTAGGTATCTACCTGATTATCTTTGATGGCAGGTGATTTCTTTTGAAAAACCTAGATTCCAATCTATTAAATGAAATTGTCCAAAGGCTTGTCAATACCTTGCATCCAGATAAAATATATCTCTTTGGTTCTCATGCTTATGGACAACCGAATGAAGATAGCGACGTTGATTTGCTGATTGTAGTCAACGATTCTGATGTGCCTACTCGGAAAAAAATCGCTGATGGTTATCATGCTTTGTGGGGACTTCGTATACCGAAGGATATTATAGTCATTACTCAAGCTGATTTTAATAAACGTTCCAAGTGGTTAAGTTCCATTGAAAGAGTTGTTGTAGAAAAAGGAAAGCTTCTTTATGAATCCGAATCTGGATGAAATAAAAGAATGGTTTCAGGTAGCAGAAGATGATCTTACTTCAGCGCAAATTCTTCTGGATCATGAACCACCAATTATTAATACTATTTGCTTTCATTGCCAGCAAGCTATCGAAAAGTCATTAAAAGCTTTTTTAGTTTGGAAAAATGAGCCTTTTGAGAAAACTCATGATCTAACTTACCTGCTTGAACTTTGCGAAACTCATGGATTTGCGTTTGACGTTCTCAAAGATAAAGCAAAAATTATAACGTCTTATGCGGTTAAGAATCGCTATCCATCAGCAGGTCCAAAAATTACAATAGATGAAGCTCGTGAGGCTTTGGATATTGCAAATGATGTTTGGAGGGTAGTTCGTGGTCTAATAAATATATGATGTAATGGTTGTTTCTTATTACTGATCACTTAAAAAGGGGAGTTGCACAATGAGATTTGCTATTGTTGTTATTGTTGCGGTCTCTATTTTCGTGATAGTTGGAATATCGATCGCTCAAGATTCACGACAATCTTCTTCCCAAGAGCCAATTTCCCAAATTGCTGAAGAGGATCTAAAATGGAATGAATCATTAAAGAAAGATATTGATGAATCAATCAACTTTTACTCAAAAGACCCGGTTTCATCACTTCTAACATTCAAAGGAGTTTTGGGACGTGAGAAAGATGTACCTGATCCTAACCAAAAAGTTTGGTTGGAGAAAAAGATCGCTGACCTTCAACCTAAAGCTTTGGCAATACTTAAGCAGGATTATGATACTGCAACAAGGGCAATTGATCTGCGTGGCATGGTTATCGCTTCAATTGTAGCTGATAAAATTGCCAAAGATTATATTAAACTTGAGCCATCATTTTCAGAAATTAGCAGTAAAGTATATTCAGGATCAAAGGATGCAATGCTTATTTTCCATATCACAGACACAACCGCGGAAATTACTAATGGCGGCTACGCTGAAAGCGATGGCATCAATACTGTGAGTATCACACCGAAAGATGATAGCTGCCAGCTTATACGTGTGAAAGCAAACGTGGAGAATACGAATTCGGAAAAGGACAAATCTTATATTTTGTGGGCATTGGATGATCTCAAAAGGCTTATCACTCCTATATACTTATCTACAAAAATCGAGAAAGTAGTGGAGCCATATAGATGGTTAGACGACAGCTTTATCTTACTGCTCACACCAGATATGAAGTTATTTCCTTGTCTTCATGTTTGTAGAAATTCAAATTTCTATTTTTCCCCGATCACTATTCCAGGAGAAGGCGGAAGAGCTATTAACTTACCGTATTTATTAAAAAAAGGGGAAAAGATTGATATAGACGTAATTTTCGGCATTCCAAAAGCAACAGAAAATTACCAATTATTTATATATGGAGCGGCACCTGCAAAGATTTCTGTTGCCAAGAAATAATGAAAAACGTTAGTTTATCTAAAGGTATTAGGTAACATATCGTTTATTATGTTATTCCAGCAAAGGCTGGAATCCAGAAAAAAACAAATTCATAGAGCAAAAAGCAAGTGGTGATAATAGTGGAAAAAGTAATAGAAGCTGTATCTTTATTGAATGATGAAGACAAGGATAAGATATTAGAACTTGCAAATATTCTTCTAAAACAGAATAAATATAACAAACTTAGGAAGGAAATAGAAGCCAGACGGAATGAAGTAAGAAAAGGGGAAGTATTATCTCACGAAGAAGTATGGCGGGATAAAGGTGTTTGAGATAAGGTATGCCAAAAGTGTGAATAAGGATCTAGATAAATTAGATAAACAGCATCTTGCAAAAATAAAAAAGGGAATAGAAACTTTAAGAGGGTTTCCTGGTATTTCGAATATTAAAAAATTGTCAGCCCATCCTTTAGCGGATTACAGATTGAGAGTAGGAGAATATAGGGTTTTGTTTGATGTTTATTGGGATGAAAGGGTTATTTATATTCTAAAAATAGGGCATAGAAGCGAAGTTTATTGATTTTAGGTGTAGAAAAAGCGTTTACAAACGATAAGGGAATAAACATGATCTACAAAGTCAATCTGGAAAAAACAGAAGAAGGTTATGCTGTTTGGGTCCCTGGTTTACCGGGCTGTTGGTCATAGGGTGATACCGAAGAAGATGCTTTGGAGAATATAAAAGACGCTATTGTTGATTATTTAGAGGCTGTCGAAAAATTAACAAAAAATAAAGAATCTCGTTATGTGGGAATAACAAGTCATACCTAAGATTAAGGGGATAATACAATGAAGATTTTATGTTTGACTATGGCAATGGTGTTCTTATTAATGATGTTTCCTTTTGTTGCATCATCTATTGACGATAAGGCTTTGGTGCTGTACCTCCCCTTTGACGAAGGAAGCGGAACAGTAGCCAAAGATTACTCCGGCGCAGGAAATGACGGCGTTCTCAAAGGGGCGACAAAATGGACTGATGGAAAAGTAGGAAAAGCTGTGTCTTTTCATAATGACGATGGCTGCGTCGAAGTGGAAAAATACATTGCTCTGGATAATCGCCCATTCACTGTGGAGGCATGGATATATCGGTTTAAAGACCAGAAAGAAACCTGGGATGCGACCCTTACGCAGATAGAATCCCTAAGTGCAAGCAAAGGGCTTCATTTTGGAGTAAGAAGAGATACTGATAACCCATCTGGTTGCGCAACATTCGCTTTCTATAGCAATGACGCAAACTCTACTGTTGGCATTGCAAAAGAAGAATGGTATCATCTTGCCGGGGTCTACACGGGAAAAAAACAGCAACTTTTCATCAATGGCAAATTGGATACTGAAAGGGATGCGGCGGCTTATGGAGGTATTAAAGGGAATATCTTCATTGGTATCCGTCCAGAAATGGAAGGAGCGGCGCCTGGAACACATGGGCTTCAGTTTGACGGTATAATAGACGAAGTGGCGATTTATCAGAAGGCATTAAGTGATGCAGAAATCAAACAGGATATGGGTACGGCTGTTAAACTTTTGGCAGTGTTCCCTGCTGGAAAGCTTGCGACGACATGGGGTGATATGAAGAAGGCAAAATAAAGTATCTTGAGAATTGGGCGTAGAAGAAGCGTTTACAAACGTTAGATAGATAAAGAAGCGATTATTTTGAAGAAGCTAGAGCCTGATTTATTGAATGAGATAGTCCATCGATTTGTCAATATCCGTACGGGAGTATGGGAAAGGAACATGGGGAGATGAGGATTTTAGCAGTAATATGGGTATTTGCTATGATCTGTCTGATTGGATGCGGAAATGATGCGTCACCTGTGATTGATACAGAAAAGCCGATGGCAACTTTGGACCCACAGGAAGGAGCAACAGTAAAGATGGGGGATGTTATTACTGTGACCTTCAGTGAGGAAGTTGATCCCAGTTCAATGAAGGTTACCGTTAATGGGAAACCTGTTGTTGCGAATGTTTCGGGTTCTGTGGCAAAGGTCATATTACCTGATATAGGTTGTAGTAATAATATTGTCTTGAATGTATATGCCAATGATAAATCTGGCAACTCCATGGAAGTTAAAATAGCCGAATATAACGTCCAAAAACCTGTAGCCAATGCAGGTGAAGATAAAAAAACAGAAACAGGGGAACTTGCATTTCTCGATGGAAGTAGTAGTTACTCTCAACGAGAATGTGGAACGTTAATATATAAATGGGAAGCAGACCCTGGGAACCCAACAATAGTCAAAAACCTGGTATCTGATAAAGCTATTGCTTCGTTCACACCAACTGTTGCGGGTGTTTATAAATTTAGGCTGACTGTGAATGATGGATTTATCAATAGTGAACCTGATGAGGTATCGGTTGATGTTACAGGAAAGAATGTGACAGGTTTTACTCAAGGGGAGAGATGGCATATTTCTGTTTTCTCTGTTGAGAAAAAGGATTCTGTTAGTGGAGTATTCCAGTCTTGCTCCGCAATCGAAGGCTACACTTTTCTAATACTTGAATTGAAGTTCCAGGAACTAAAAAGAGAGGCTGATCCGAATGTATTAGATAGCCGGTGGCTTATTTTGAACGATAATACAGAATTTGGTTCATATAATGTAAATGTATCAGATAACTGCTTTATCCTATCTAGAGTATTTCTTTACGAGAATGGTGATGTTCATATTGAAGAATTGGACCAATCATCTATTACAACACTGTTCTCTAGTTATACGTCAAAAGAGAAACATACTATCAATATAAAATGGGGCTTTATTGTGCCAGTAGATGCCAATGTGTTTAAATTAAGATTTCTTGATTATACGCCAATTGATTTGGGTATTTAGCATAAATGTTACTTTGGATACTCCTTATTTAGTGGTTTTATTGGCGCGTTTATTGTGTCATTCTCACATAAGTTGGGAATCCTGTTCTTATTTACACATTTTTCTGGATTCCAGCCTTCGCTGGAATGACATACTTTACTTAGTGAGAAAACCGCTGAAATAGATATAATTCAAAAGATATGGCAACATAAAGAAGGCGATTTTGTTGGAAGGACTGGATTCCGATTTGTTGAATGAAATTGTCCAACGGCTTGTTGATGTATCTCTTTGGCTCCCATGCCTACGGACAGCCAAATGATGACAGCGATGTTGATTTGCTTATCGTCGTTAATGATTCTGATGTGCCTCCTCGAAAGAAGGCGGCTGAAGGCTATCGTGCTTTGCGAGGGATGCTTATACCGAAAGATATTATAGTAGTAACTCAGTCCACATTTGAAAGGCGTTCTCATTGGATCAGTACAATTGAAAGAGTTGTTGCAGAAAAAGGGAAGTTACTTTATGAATCCAATTGAGAAAACACATGATATAAGCCATCTTCTTGATCTTTGTAAAATTTATGGGCTTGAGATTGCTTTTCTCAGAGATAAGGCTGAAATCTTAACTTCTTATGCTGTTGAAGTTCGATATTCGGGCGATGATATAGAAGTTACACAAGAGGAAGCAGATGAGGCTTTATCCATAGCGAATGATGTGTGGAGGCTGATAAATGATCTTATACGTTTATAAGTTTTGGGTGGGGTTTGCTGGTGTGCAAAAACGGAGGTGAATATGGCTAGAAAAAGAGTGTCCATGGCTGAAGAATGGCAGACATGGGCGAAAAGGTACGACATAGAGGGAGGTGTCCGTAAGTTTGAATCCGGCTTGAGCCTCAAAGTCGTTCTTGGGGCTTTGTTTGTCGGTCTTTTGATGATGCCGGGTTCAATTTACCTGACCCTTGTTGCGGGCCAGAGTGGCGCCGGTGCGGCACCCTGGGTCACTGTTATTCTGTTTACAGAGCTTGCCCGTAGATCGTTTACTACTGTTAAACGGCAAGAACTCTACATCCTTCTTGGTCTGGCAGGTGCGGCTGTAGGGGCTGGCGGTTCGTTCTGGGGTATGATAAGGGATCAATATTTTATTCAATCACCCCAAGCTTTGCAATTCGAGATAGCTGACAAGGTCCCTACTTGGGTTGTACCTCCCCTTGGCTCTGAAGCTCTAGCCACTAGAAGCCTTATACACAAAGACTGGATGTGGCCGCTATTGCTTATGCTAATGAATACGATTCTGGGAACTATGCGCTGGATCGGTGGAAGCTATTTTTTCTTTAGACTAACGGCAGATTTGGAGCGTTTGCCTTTTCCGCTTGCACCAGTTTCAGCACAAGGAGCTACGGCGCTTGCAGAAACTACTGGAAAGCGTGAGACGTGGCGATGGAGGGTGTTCAGCCTGGCATCTATGCTGGGTTTGATCTGGGGGGCAATATACATTGGCGTACCTGCGCTAACCGGCGTCATGATGTCTAAGCCTATCCAGATTCTGAAAATCCCATGGATTGATTTCACGACTAATATAGAGGGGATAGCCCCATCTGGAACGTTTGCACTTACTACAAACCTTGATGCCATGCTTGCTGGATTTGTTCTTCCTTTTCCAATGGTCATGTCCCAATTCGTTGCGAAGGTATTCACTCAATTCATTTTGAACCCGCATATACTTCATCGCATGGAGATACTCCATACGTGGCACGCTGGTGATGACGTCAGAGCAACAGGATTTGCGAACTGGATTGACTTCTGGATGAGTTATGGTATGGGACAATCCTTTAGTATCGCCATTATTGGAGTTGCAATTACTCTTCCCATGTTGTTCAAATTCAGGAGCGCAAAAAACAAGCGAGTTGGTGAAAGAGGGTCATGGGCAACTCCACCGGGTAGAGGCGATTTCCCGATATGGCTTGCTGTTGCTCTCTGGTTAGTGGGTATGTCTATCCATGTGTATGTTTTGCATCGTTTTCTTGTACCACTATTTCCACTTGGGTTCTTACTTTTCTTTGCTTTCTTATGGACTCCGCTAAACTCGTATATAAACGCAAGGACTTATGGTATCTTGAACCGTGGACTGTTTGATGTCCCGTACTTACAGCAAGCTACTTTTATTTTGAGCAGGTACGAAGAGATTGATATATGGTTTGCGCCAGTGCCACAGGAAGATTATGGTGGAGGAACGATGAGTTGGCGTGTACTTGAACTCACCGGTACAACATTTACAAGTTCCATAGCGGCTAGTCTTATAACTATGCCTATACTTATGCTTTCGGGTCTTCTGGTATGGCACTTTATTTGGAAGCTGGCGCCGATACCTTCGGCAGTTTATCCAAATGCACAGGTGACATGGCCTATGGACGTTACCGGTCGAGCTATGTGGGTCACTTCGCTTAGGGATGGTAATAGCTTGATGTTGCAAGCTATACGGGGGAAGTACATCCTTCTGGGATTGTTGTCATGCCTTAGTTTGTATATAGTGATGTGGATAGGTAATCCGTTGTTCCCCGGTGGGCATAGCATGTATTTTTATGGCTTCATTGGCGGTATCGGCGGAGACCCGGGCGGTGATATATGGCTAGTTCTTGGCGCATTACTCGGTAAGTACTACATGATTAGAAGGTTTGGACTCAAGAAATGGTACAGATATACCCCGGTTATGATGGCGGGTTTCGGATGCGGTGTTGGACTTATCGGTATGGCGACGGTTGCTATCGCATTGGTATCAAGGGCTGTTATAGTCAAGCCGTTCTAATACCTTTTGGTGGATATGATGAAAGCCTATGAGGAAGTAATAGAGTTCATTGCGGCTGGAACAAGCCCAGATAGACTTATCTCTTTTAAGCCATCAGACGTAGTAAAAAAGCGGGTTACCGATCTAATTTATAAGGAAAAAACGTCTGGTTTATCATCAGATGAGAAGTCTGAGCTTGACCATTACATGCAGTTAGAGCATATAATGCGGCTTGTAAAAGCCAGAGCGCGTAAGTATATAAATCAATGAGCAGATATATCAGCGATGAACTTAGACGTTTTGTTGCTTCACGTGCCAAAAATGTATGCGAGTATTGCTTGATTTATGAAGATGATACATTTTTTGGATGCGAAGTCGATCATATCATCAGTATAAAACATGGTGGTTCCACAGACCCTGATAATCTAGCTCATGCTTGTGCTTTGTGTAATCGTCATAAAGGTAGCGATATAGGTTCTATTTTACCTCAAACTGGTGAGTTTGTTAGATTTTTTAATCCACGCAAAGATTTGTGGACGGATCACTTTCAATTGAATGGAAGTATTATCCAACCACTTACTGATGTTGGAAAAGTAACGATCCAAATTCTAAATATCAATGATAATTGTCGTATTTTAGAAAGACAAGCATTGATTGATGCAGGAAGATACCCGCCTGTTTGGTTGTCTGATTTATGGATTTTGTAAAATTTGGCTGGCAGGGCGTTTCAATGGAACTACCATCTACGTGGGAACTGAGCGCTTTGTCCGGCGATTATGATAATGGCTATATACGCATGGATGATGAAAACTCCCCTCGTATGGAGCTTAAATGGTCGAAATCGAAGGAGAAAAAACCTGATCTCCAGAAGATCCTTGATGAATACTTCAAGGGGATGAGAAAACGCCTGGGCCAGAGCGCTGACGGACTCAAGATAAAGCGCAATATTGAACTGATCAAAAACGAGGAGTTTTTTAAGGACAGAGACGTTGTTTTCTATAACTGGAAAACGGAGGTACGTGCTAACGGCGCAATATGGTATTGCAGAGAATGTAAACGCATAGTCGTTATACAGATAATGGGCTATATTAAAGAGGCTATGCTGACGGATACTATCCGAATAATTGAGTCTGTACATGATCATCCCGAGGGGCAGGTAAATCTCTGGAGCGCCTATCAGCTTTCGGCTGAAGTTCCGCGCAGGTATCAGCTTGATAAGCGTAAGCTTATGTCTGGTTATCTTATGTTCTCCTTTGTTGATGGCAGTAGGACATTAAGCGTTGAACGATTTGGGCTTGCTGATGTGATATTGAGGGATGCGGATATTCAATCGTGGTTTCGTTCATATTATGCAAAGAACCTTCGGGGATACGGATTCTCTTTGGAAGAAGATACTCAATCAATTAATGAGTACGACAATAGACAGAAACTTTTGGGTCAGGAGAAAAGGTTTATAGATAGAATACCATTCTCTCCTCTGTTTGTAATTGATAAAATATTGAGACGAAAACAGATCGCTGCTCGTTTTTGGCACTGCAAGGAGTCGAATAAAATATTCGTTGTGATGGCTATGTCGAAAAAAGGTGCAGACGAATTGGTGTTTCAGGTTGCGTCAAGTATAGAATGCCATAGGGCTGTTGAGGCTCAAGAAGCAATACCAATACAATGAACTTTATACGTCGTTTTTTATTAGATAGAAGAAGAAAAAAAAGCGGTCTGAAATTCAATAGAGATGACGTATTTAAATCCAGACCGGTCAGGAATAGTCTCGTTAAGTGGGAAGAACAGCCCGAAACCGGGATAATCTCGCTTACAGTGCCACAGAAGGAAGTGCTGTGGGTGAGGCTTGTATCAAAAGCCTTTATGCTTCCGAAATCAAGAGTCATTGTGCTTGATGAAGTTGGCTCGTTTGTGTGGAACCTTTGCGATGGCTATAACACCATAGATACCATAGTGAAAGCATTGAGTAATAAGTATAAATTGACACGTAAAGAGGCTGAAACTTCCTTGTTAGAGTATTTTCGTAAACTGGGTAAGAGAGGTATCATTGGTTTCGCAGTAGAGAAAAAAGTTCAAACACAGTAATGGTTGACCAAATCAATAATTACAGTTTGTAGTAATGCAATTGTGAGTATTAAATAATTAATTTGGTAATAAATAAAATCAATCAAATCCCCCCTTCCCCCCTTTAGCTAAAGGGGGAATTGTTCCTTAGATGAACACTGATTCGATTGAAGATTGAAAATTAAAGATTGAAGATTATTAGAACACTCAAATCTTTAAATCTAATAATGGGAGTGACATAAAATGCCAGCGGAAAATACGGTCAGGGTAAGAAATGTTATCAAAAGATATACAATGGGAACTGTTATTGTAGAAGCTCTCCGAGGAATTAATCTGGAGATCCGACGAGGTGAATATATCTCCATCATGGGCCCATCAGGTTCGGGCAAAAGTACTCTGTTCAATATGATCGGAGGACTGGATAAACCCACTGATGGCCGTGTCTATATTGATGAGGTTGACATCGCCCAGTTAGACGCTTATGAATTGGCATGGCTTAGATGTCGAAAGATCGGATATATATTCCAGTCGTTTAATCTTATTCCTGTTATGACTGCGCTTGAAAACGTCACTTTGCCCATGATATTCGCCGGCGTTTCCACTGATGAGGGCATCGAAAAGGCTGTTGAACTGCTGACCATGGTTGGTCTTGGAGATAGAATTCAGCATAAACCCCTTGAGCTTTCGGGCGGTCAACAGCAGCGTGTCGCTATCGCCAGAGCATTAGCAAACGATCCTGCCATAGTCCTTGCAGATGAACCCACTGGAAACCTTGACCTGAACACCGGTCGAGAGATTATTTCTTTGCTCAAACGCCTTAATCAAGAGAATGGCGTTACTATCATCTCCGCAACCCACGACTTGAAGATGCTGGACGTTTCAGACCGTATTTTCTGGATCAGAGACGGTCGAGTTGATAAGGTTGGGTCACGAGACGAGATTAATCTTGAAGTTGGCACCCTTGAAGGCGAAAAGGCGTAGTTTCCATGCCTTATGATTTAACCGATAAAATAATAGAGAGCCAAAGGACTGAAAGAGAAGCCAAAAGAATACAAACATTATCTATGATGAAAGTGATATTGGCTGATCTAACGCCAAAATAATGCTGTGCTATTACTTTATGAGCATTAAATAATTAATTGGGTAATAAATAAAATGAATCAAATCCCCCCTTCCCCCCTTTAGCTAAAGGGGGAATTGCCAAAAATCCTTAGATTGATGTCTATGGAGCGCTGCCCATCCTACATTTGCTCTACCATATATTCTTTATCCAGCCCCATGTAGCTGTAAATTTACCTGACGAACTGACCGCATACTTTCTGACAAAAGCAGGATCAAACCATGATGGATAAACACCCTCACAAAGCACCCTCAGTTGACCTCCGTTTGCATCTATTACCTTAATCTGCTCGTTTGTAAAATCGTAATAGGCAATATTTTGTCCGTCTTTCTCTTTTAACTTTCCCCACATAGTTTTTAGCTTGCCCATAGGTTCCACAGATACTACACCCGGACCAAACCAGTTTATGTCTGCAAGGCGATCATCTACCCGTAACTGCTGATTATGGCCATCAGAGTCCATGATCATATATCCCGTTATATCAGACCGGTAAACGATCCGTCCATCGGAAGTCCAGATGGGAAACATATCATCATCAGGATCCATTGTGTATATTTCAAAGTTACCACCTCTATTGGAACAGAAAGCTATCTTTGTGCCATCGGGAGACCATTTAGGGTTTACTTCCCATGTTTGCTCGGTAGTAAGCCGTTTCCAGTTTTCTGGTTTTATCCAATCATGCCTATCCAATTCAGCAGAGAAAATATCCAAATTACCTAGTTCTCCAGCAGGAGGTGGCGGTGCTGAACAAAAAACCACTTTAGCTATTGGGATATTACCTATGGAAACAGTATCAACCAATCCATCTCAATCACTGTTGCCACCTCCCCGACGTTTGCGGATCATCTGCTCAATTTCGGTTAAATCATTCTCTGTGACGTGATCGCTGTGTATGAGTGCATTAACCAGATTAGTAGCTGAACCATCAAAAAAGTTGTTCATTAATTCACCCAGCATACTTTGTGAAGTCTTATCCTGATCTATATCGGGATGATAAACGTAAGTTCTATCAACTTCATTATGCGTTAAAAATCCCTTTAATTCAAGCTTTTTCATCATGGTTGCGATGGTAGTATATAATGCATTGCTAACCATGTCAGGTACCAAATGGTATTATAATGAATTACACTCCTTATTGGTTTTTTATTGACATCGTATATTTGTTCTGATATATTTGAAAGAGTAAGTTTCGCTAGGTTTTATCTTAATCGCTATTATAAGGTGACACATTGAAGGAGGTAAACAATGCGGAAAATTATATACGTTCTGGGAATGTTAATCATCCTATCTTTAACCATACTCAGTGTTGCTAATGCGGCAGACCTTGCAGGCAAAATCGGGGTATTATATAAATGCGCTTTTCCTACCGAGGACAACGAAGTAGCTATTGACGGCAAGATTACAGAACAATTCTGGCAATATGCCCCTGGCATAAGATCACTCACGATATGGTAAATGAGGACAATCCGTTTCCGGCTGATAATGATAACGATGCGTCTGTGGAGTTTGCATGTACTGCAAATAGTGATTTCTTATACTTCGGTGCTAAGGTCAGAGATGACAAGGTTGTTGCAGACGTCGGAGTGTGGTGGCAAAATGATGCGATTGAGGTTTACATTGACGGCGGTAATGAAAAAGCTATTGCTTATGACGAAAATGATATTCAGCTAGGAATGGTAGTGGATGGCAAGCAAACTGGTGGTGTTAACACCGCTCCGGCTGTTCAGATCGCTGATCTGGAAGCTGCGGGATTTAAATTCGCAACCTCTAAGACAAACAATGGTTGGTACCTGGAGGCTAAGATCCCCCTTAAACCTTTCGGTATCAGTGTCACCGAAGGTAAGATCATCGGTTTCAATGTTCACTACAATGACGATGATGATGGCGGTGATACAAGGGAACACAAACTTAACTGGAGTAAGAATGATAATAATGACAATAGTTATGTAAACCCTCAGAAGTTTGCGGAATTACAATTCGTGAGTTCTAAGCTTGCTGTTGCCCTATCAGGCAAACTTGCCACGCTATGGGGTTTGGTGAAGCAGTAATCCTACGCTTAAGCAAGTTTAAGAAATGATGTTAAACTTTTTGATCTTTAAGCCTCAATAAGTGGCAAACGTTTTAAAATCCCCCTTTATCCTGCGAAAACGCACCCTAAAGGGATGCGACTACCAATGTCGTATTTGAATTGAGAAATAGTGTAATTACCCGATTAATTTCTTAACCTTCATTATTGCTGTGAACACAATAGAAAACAAAATTAAGTCCCATCGGGACGAATGAAATAAACGGAGGATATTATGATACTCAAGAATTGTAGGTTGAGCGGATATCTACTGGCCTATATTTTTATATTGATATTTATGACGGCATTTTCTGGTTTCATCTGGTCAAAAGAACCATTTGAAGATGGTCCACAGAAATTTGGAATAGATAATTTTGCCGGCTCACAACCTATTAATCTTGATGATGTTTTGTCTACAGCGGCACCAGATGATGAAATACCTGTTATAATACGATTCAAATCCAAATTTATGGATGCTGACTATGACCAATTAGAGCAAAAGATAGGAAAATATGAGACGAAGCAGAGATTTAATATTATACGTGGCATGGCTGGCAAGCTGACAAAGAAACAAATCGAGGAGCTAAAAAAGAATCCTGCTCTGGAGCATATTGAGTATGATACCCCCGTTTATGCTTGCTTGAATACCGCTACATTATGGTTTGGCACTGATGATGTGAATACTGACTTTGGGCTGACCGGGAGTGGTGTAGCAATTGCCATTATTGATACAGGGATTGACGCAGGACATGTTGACCTAGATGGTGGAAAGGTTATAGGGTGGAAAGATTATGTCAATAAAAGGACAACACCTTATGATGATGATGGACATGGAACCCACGTTTCCAGTATTGCGGCAGGAGCCGGGGATGGTAATCCCATCTATAAAGGTGTTGCCCCGGGCGCTTCTCTGGTAGGCGTTAAAGTTTTGGATAGCAAGGGTAGTGGTTCGAGTAGTAATGTTATCGCTGGTGTTGAATGGTGTGTTACGAATAAAAATACTTTTAATCCTCCTATCAAAGTTATAAATCTCAGTCTTGGGTCAGGCGGTAGCTCTAGCGGTACGGATAGCTTATGCGTTGCTTGTAATAACGCTATGGATGCAGGTCTCGTTGTGGTTGTAGCCGCAGGTAATGACGGACCTGATAAGTATACAATAGGTTCCCCAGCGGCATCTGCGAAAGCTATAACCGTAGGTGCGATGGCTGATGCGGGAGAGAGAGGATTTTTTCAGGCTTATTTTTCGAGTCGTGGACCCACAGCGGATAATAGAATTAAACCAGATATATCTGCTCCCGGGTGGAATATCATGGCAGCGGAAGCTGGCACTGAATCGAGCTATGTTGAACTGTACGGAACCAGTATGGCATCTCCGTTTGTTGCGGGAGTCGCTGCTCTTATGCTACAAAATGATTCCTCTTTAACACCCAGTCAGGTTAAATCACAGATAATGAATACTGCGCAGGACTGGGCAACACCTGGTCCCGATATAGATTATGGCGCAGGCAGGCTAGATGCCTATAAAGCCATAAGCGGAACTATAAGCAAGCCAACTGTGCCATCTCATTACTATATATCTGACAGTCTATCCGTGACAAATACTAGCGATGATTGGTATATCAATGTTACAAATACCTCTTACCCAATAGCGGCTACAGTAATTATGACTAATTGGCCAAGCTATGATTTTTATGTTAATCTTTACAATCCAAGTGGAACTATAGTGGATTATTCCAGGGATTCTTTGAGACAGGAAACTATTCTCTATTCGCCCACTTCCACAGGGGTTTATAAACTCCGAGTCTATTCTAGCAGTGGAAGTGGCCCCTATTTCTTTGACCTAAGCGCAGGAGTTCCGGGTGGTAATTCTCTTATACCAGAAACAACAATCTCTCTTGCTGGAACTTCAGGGGCAAATGAGTGGTACACCTCAAATGTAACTGTAACTCTCACTGCAATAGATGGCGACTCCGGTATAGACAAAACGGAATACAGCTTTAATGGCACAGCATGGAATACGTATACAGACCCTTTTACTGTCTCAACCGAAGGCACGACTACGGTATATTATCGCTCCAAAGACAAAGCAGGGAATGTAGAGACGCCAAAGAATCAAAGCTTTAAGATAGACAAAACTTCACCTGTTTCTGTCAGCGATTTGACTGCTAGTAACCAAACGAAATCTACTGCTAAACTTACGTGGACTGCTCCATTGGATGCTATGAGCGGTACTGCGTCCTATGACATACGATATAGTACCGCAAATATTACAGATGCAAATTGGAATGGTGCGACTCAATGCACAGGGGAACCAACTCCGGAAACTGCTGGCACCTCACAAAACTTAGTGGTTTCGGGTTTGATACCCAACACTATGTATTACTTTGTATTAAAAACCAGCGATAACGCTTCAAATGTGTCAGGGCTTTCAAATGTTCCCTCTCAAAAGACAACCGCAACTACTGCAAATGATCAATCTGTAACTACAAATGAAGATACTGCTGCTAATATCACTCTAACAGCCAGCGATACAGATGGCGATACTATTACTTACTCTGTGGTTACTCAGCCGATTAATGGCACTCTAAGCGGAACACCTCCGAACCTGATCTATACACCTAAACCAAACTACGTAGGACCAGATAACGTATCCGATAGCTTCACATTTAAAGCCAGCGCCGGCGGATTTGACAGCAACACAGCAACAGTGAGTGTGACGGTGACTCCAGTGATAAGGTCTGCTGCTATTAATCTGTCATCTGGCTGGAACATGCTGTCGTGTTCCGGTAATCCAGTTGTAAGTGATATTGCTACTATCGTAACCGGTAAAAAGGTGTTCCCTTTTGCTTACACATATAATCCTCTAACCAATACATTCGATAAGGTATATACGATTGAGTTTGGAAAGAGTTATTGGTTTGTTGCTGATGGGAATACACAAATCACTCTGGAATACTATCAACGACAATCTCTGACATATCCGCTCAAAAAAGGATGGAATATGTCCGGTAGCCTGTCATACGATGTACCAACGAGTAGCTTGACAACAACCCCTCCCAATCAAATATTTACATTTGTATATTGCTGGAATCCTGTAACCCAAGCTTTTTATAAGGCATATACTATAAAACCGGGTGATGGATATTATATAGCGGCGAATTCTGATTGTACACTGACAATGAATTGTGGCTCATCTCCTGCTCCGCCATCACCACAGACAGCAAGCAAAGAAAAACCATCTTGGGAAGGTATAGCATCAGTTTACACTCAAAAGGAAAATGCTGATATGTTGTATGACTCGCTTATTCCTCCGCTTCCTGAGTCTATTGACATTATAAATACGGACTTTGTTAATGATTTACCTAAGAAGACTAACCTTTTAGTGAATTACCCCAACCCATTTAATCCTGAAACGTGGATACCTTATGAATTGTCTAAAAACACAAAGGTAGAGATCATGATATACTCCTCTACAGGACAGCTAGTTCGCAGGCTGGATTTGGGACATAAGCTTGCCGGTAGGTATATAACAAGCTCTACGTCTGCATATTGGGATGGTAAGAATGAGTCGGGTGAGATTGTGAGCAGTGGGGTATATTTTTATACACTGGTGACGCCTGATTTTTCTCAGACCCGAAAACTCGTGATTGTTCGATAGATGATGAGATTAACAACTTCATTTGTAAAAGAGGAGAGTACATAATGGAAGAGAAAAAATCTACAAAACTAAAGTGGGTAAATCCTGCTCTTAAAAACCTTAACAGGTCTAAAATGACTGGTGGTGCTGATTGTTATCACGGTTCTTTACCAGGTGGCGGGCGTGTAGATAACTGTAGACCCGGGTCGTTAGCTTTTACTTGTTGGACTGGTGTTGGACCAGTGTGGTATGCGTAAAGGGTTTTCGCTTATGTTGTTAGCTCTTTGGTATTTTATGGGGGAATGATTCTTATCTATCACTTTCTTGATGCAAGCTTCTTGTATAACTGTGGCTTTGGGATTCGCCAATGTATGCACCTTTGGTCTATCGCCTTCTACTTCCAGATCAGCGCCGATACCATTTATGTTATTTTCGGGATGAAATGGGTGGCTTCTCCATGCCCAACCTTCGGGTGCCTGACGTCCTCGATTTGCATGATAAATTCCCCATCCCTCAAAGAGCATAACCGACACGTAAATCCCGCATTGCCCGGCGGACATAACCCTTTCTCTCAAACGCTCAAAATAGGCAGGATTGAACTTGGTAAGGTCAAACTTGAGTTTGCTATCCAGAGCATTGCCCGGACCTGTTCTAGCCCAGGGTTGAGGTGTGGCATTATGGACAAAGTTTTTACCCAAAACAGAACCATTAGCCAGTGTATCCCAGATCACCGAATCCCATGCCCAAAGTCGTATAAAATTATGACCGTATCTCTGAAGAAAACTGAGATAGCCATGAAAATCAAACGGTTCAGGTGGATCATCTTTCCCCATGTCTATGAGATTATTCCACATATGGGAACCTGTTAGGTAGATCACATTCCCTGAATCATCTGTGAAGTAACGTGGATTAGTCGGATGAACTCGAAGTGGCCCATTTGATGTGTAAGCATTATCAGAACCTGTAATCATTATTATTACTCCTATCAAGATATAAATTCTAAGCAAATTTAAGAAATCCTTTTAAACTTTAGGAAATAGCACGCGGATAAACGCGGATTAGGCGGATGTACGCGGATCAGAAAGAAATAAGAGAAAAATCCGCGAAAATCCGTTTAATCCACGTCATCTGCGTTCTATTCCTATAATCGTTAAAAAATACGGTTTACCGTAGGGGCGAAGCATTTTTATGTTAATACAAATTAGCTATAAATCTTGATCCAGCTAAAAATGCTTCGCCCCTACACCTTATGTTGAGAAGTGTTCATCTTGCTGCTTTCTTAAAGACCATAAGAAGGAATCCTGCTGTGGTATAATCATATCTTGGGTAATAATGGCGCCCGATGGTATATCTCTGGATAATCTTTTACCTTCTAGCATAAAGAAAGGCACTGGATGATTGTCTGCTATCGGAACTGATGGAATCAATAAAGCTCTTAGTTCCAGATTCAATCCAAGAGTTCCGGGTTTTTCTCCTAGTATTTCGCCAGCTTTAAAGCTCCTTGCTGACTTTGCTACCATATCTACTCTGGGAACTAACGTTGAACTCCCCGTAGGAACTTTCAGAAGTCCTGCGCATAGTATGGACATAGCAGTCTCTGCCCCACAGAGATGATAGGGACGATATATCAACATTGCAGACTTCCTGCTGTTGGTTAAAAGCCCTTTCTGAATCATAATATCCCTTGAATGTGCATTATCGTTGGCAACCACAACAAACACTCCACCACCGCCATGAGGTTCATCCCTAGTCCTTAATATTATGGGTATATCAACTGATCCCCGTGTTTGAAGGATGCCACCCTCTTCCACTGGACAAAGTATCTCAGGAAGTTCAGTAAATCTCGCCACAGGACGGTGACCAATGGGAGTGTCAGGCAGTAAACCTGTTCCATTTGCTGAAACTGCTATATGGCAAACAGTATCACCATCATCATTGTCCTGCATGAGATCAGCTAGGATTTGACGTCGGGCATCGTAATATAATTGGGCTTTACCGGCGGGGATAGGTTCCAGCGCCCATTTATCTTCCTCACGCAATTTTACTACACTGCCGTCCTGCTTGACTGTTAGTTCCACTGGATTATACAGACAGTCGTGCATATTTCCACCACACAGCACTTCCAGACCAAGGCTTCTTGCCCATGAAACCAACCCCATGAGCAATCCTGGCTGATCGCCATCGTCAGTTGTAAAGACAACACCCGCATTGTCTGCAAGGTGCTTGAGAATGGGACCCACAACAGAATCCGCTTCTTTGTCAACCATCACAACATGCTTGCCATGCTGGATAGCTTCGTAGGCATAAAACGCTCCTGCTTCAGGCACACGGGTTGCGGTAGTTATGACATCCAAAGGTAGGTCCATCAGGATCATGCCATCCTGAACCACAACCGATTTTCCGGTTTCCATAGCACGAATAGCGCTGGCACGATTATCACAGACGACGATATTATTTTTATCAATGCCCGCTTGTAGAAAAGCTGATCGTCCAGCCTCAATATTGCCATCTGCCACAATTGGTATTTTCAGGCGTGGGACAATGGATGACTGAGTGACAATAGCAGAACCAAAATTCCCACAGCCTATGATTCCCGCACTGACTGATTCTGGTTCTTTTACTTGCTCAAAAAGATTCTGATAAATCATATTTCTTCAATCCCTTTTTTGAGAAATTCGTTATCGTTTTTTGATACTGCCCCATGTGGCGGTTAATTTATCTGCAGGGGAAACTGCACTCATACCGAGTGCTACACTTAACCCGTTGGTCATGATGCTTTTAATATCATTTTGAGATAAAGCTTCAGTGAAGACCCCAACATCGTCAATTATACCTTTATACGGGAGAAGGTCTCTTGCTGGTACTCTTCCTATCCCGGTACGCTCAATGCTTGTAGGAAAAGTAATGCTACCTCCGCCATCGGCTTCACCGTTTACATAAAATGTTAAGGTATTTCCTGAGTATACAGATGCAACATGGTACCATTCATCTTTATTTAAGGCATTATTGGAACGAACAGTAGCCGGCCCATTTGTTGTGAATAACTTTCCTGTCCCTGGGGAAACTCCAAACTCAACGCCACCTTGACCGCCTCCATCTGTTCGTGCAACTACCTGTGCGTAATCGTATGCGTGCTTGGGGTCCTCGTAGTTAATCCACGCTACAATAGTAAAATCTTTAATTAAATCCAAACTCGCATCATTCCCGCAATCAACATACTGATTCACCCCATCAAACTGCAATGCCTTGCCAAGTTTGCCGGCTACCCACTTAGGATTATTCGTGAGCTTTCCATCATTTCCGCTTTCAGAGGAATCTTTGGCTGTGGTGCCTCCACCCTCGTCAAGCAACCACAGTCCGACACAGATTTTGGGGTCTATCTTAGCATAACTTGAAGTAGTTAATACACCAGCAGCAAACAGAACAACCATAACAATAAACAAGCATTTTACTTTCATTTCATTACTCCTTGTAATAATCTGGTTATGAAGCTCAAAGTAGTATTTTTGAGCGTTGCACTTCCAGAAAGAAAGAATGTAGTTTTGACTTATGTGTTCCAATTTTTTTTCTTGATCTTGAGATAATGCAATTAACTAATGTAATTAAACTTTTCCACCTGCTTTGCGTATCTCGTTTATCTGCTGTCGGCTTCGGTGCTGATACTCACGCAAGGTCTCAATGCCGTATTCTTTGCAAAGCTTACGGACACTGACTCCGGGCTTTACGGACTTCAGTAGCCACCATGCTTCCATATTATAATGGTATTCTATCACGACTTCATCTTTGTGATCTTCTAGCAGTTTTGCGACTTTCTCACCGGTGAAGTTTTCATGAATGAAAGTCCGATCAGTATCCAACGTTGCTATGAAAATTTTTTCTTTTGGACTGATCACGTCCTTCATGTTTTCACCGGTTATATCAATGATATTGCCCCATCCAACGAGAACAATGTAGTAATGGTACAGCATGGCATAAGCGTTTAAGGGCATACCTCCGCCGTAGGCACTTGGCCAAAAGACGATCTCTGCACCCTTAGCATCGGCTTCGTGCCAGAGTTCAGCGAAGTTCAGATCAAAACACGTGAGAATACCTATCCTGCCGAAATCTGTGTCAAAGACTTTGACCCCTTCATCGCTTAGATTTACATTTTCACCCCAGAAAACAAAAACCTTGCGATAGTATCCAGCGATCTTACCCTGACGGTCTATCAGGACAGCGGTATTATACTTTCTGTCATCCGCTAACTCACATATAGGGCAGATAACATACATATTATATTGCTTTGCAAGCTTTGCTATGGAGTCGGTAGTTCGCCCGGATATAGGCTCAGGTTCAGTGCCTGCGAATTCCTCAGGAAGACATGCGAAGTCAACTTTGTTCTCTCCTGCTATCTGGAGATAGTCAATAGCCTGCGCCATTTTGGTATCGTAATCTCCACCTGTGCCGATGCTGATGGCGGCGACTTTCACTTTTCCAGTTATGGGTGAAGCAGGAGTAGCAGAAACCACTAAGATCGTAGTGGTTAATACTGATAAAACAGAAATTTGTGTGAACATGGATTATAACTCCCTATTTATTCCAATTGATTACAGTGTCAATCATTGCCTTATACTGTGGGAAACACTCCTCACCCTTGCCACGAATGTATGGCGACGCAGTTGGGCATACTATCAGGTCTTTACGATCATCAAATACAGTCTGAATCAGCATTTCTGTTTCTTCTCTTATTTCTTCTGGTACAGCCTCGTACATACGATTAATCTGTATGTTTCCTTCAAGACACATTCTGCCTCGTGCAAATTTCTTCGCTTCATGAGGGGTTATATCTCCCATAGGAGGTGCTTCAAATGGGTGCGTCACATCTATGCCCATTTCAAGAAACCCCTGAAATACTTTCTTTATTGATCCATGACAGTGAATATGAATATAACCCCCGGAGTTATGGATCAAGTCAATGATCGGTTTGTCATATTTTACGTTGAAATCGTTAAAGTCAATAGGCCCATGAATCGGCGGAACGATGTATTCCTCGCCAGCCGTTGAGAAAAAGGGACCGATCTTGTTATCCAGCATGAACTTCAGCCGATTTATGATAATAGCCATCTCTCGCTGACATAACTCATGGAGGATGTCCCGATCCATCACAGACATTATCGCAAATTCATCTGTCCCAAATAACGAAGCCACTGATCCACCGGGGTTCATTCCCAATGAAACGTCAACGATTCCGTCATCCCCGATTCGCTTTTTTGCGTCGGAAAATGATGAGACGTCACCAGAAACTTCCGGCAATGGCAATGAAAGGTACTTTTCAGCATCTTCCCTATTTTTGAGAAAATAGGTTTCTGCCATGCCCGGTTGCCCTTTGAGACTGAGCAACGTGGTGCATTGTAAGTCGCCTTTGGGCGTATGGAGAATAGTTACATAACGTTCGAAATCCTCTGAATGCGGCTCTTTATAGGACTCAGTATGGTATGGTGTTTCCCTCAGCCCGCCCCACCCTATTTTTAATTCTGTGTGTGCTTGAAGATAGTCTTTCAGCTTGTCATAGCTGGGATCATTACCGGGAAATCCTGTCCTGCTATAAACAGCGGGACGGTCAAGTTCTTCATGTGAATAGCACCTCATAAGCCTTTCTCTGCGAGTCATATTGCTTTTCTCCGTTTCATTTTTTACAATGCCTATTTGCTAAATTCTCTCATGGTGTTCTGCGCTAATATAACCTCTGCGACTTCCATCGTCTTTAGAGCATCGGAGAAGTTGGAACCTGGCAGTTTTTTTGACTTAATACAGTCAATGAACTCACGGTTTTTCGCCTGAAATCCGCCATAGATAAAATTCTGATCGCTTCCAGCAACTTCCTTTGTATCAAATTCAATACCTTTTGTGTCACCATCAGCGTAAAGATAGCCTTTGCCCTCATGCTCTGCTTCAGCACAGATAGCCGGTGCGTGCATCTCAACATCAAATATGCGACGACCACTTGACCAGCTATTCATCAGGATACCAAGCGCGCCATTGTCAAAATGTAGAAATGCCATGATAAAGTTTATGTCCGGAGCAAGCACACGTTTTGTCACGCTTTCGACATTCACGACTTCCCCTCCGCACATCCAGCGAAGTGTATCAATTGCATGGACACTATCGTCCATCATGTGGTCCCTTGCGCCGTAGTTCCAGCCTATCCCGCACTTGTAGAACCTGCATACTGCATGGACTATGGATCCCCGTTTCAGACATTCTTCACGAAGTTTCACGACCATAGGGCATTTGCGTCTCTGGAAACTGACCTGAGTGATACACCCCTTTTTTTCTGCAAGGAGAGCCATTGATTTCGCCTGATGTATGGAAAGACCCATCGGCTTCTCGATGTAAAGGTTTAGTCCCTGATCGAGACACCATATCCATATATCATACATGATGTGCGGCTGGCCTATGACGTAAACCGCATCAGGAGCTATCTCCTCGACCATCTTGCGATAGTTTATATAGCGTTTCTCGACGTTATATTTATCGGCAGTCGAATTCAAGCGATTCTCGTCAAGATCGCTTATCGCTGAAATCTCTACGTCATCAAAAGATGCAAGCGATGGATAATGAACTGAATTTGCCATTCCCCCGGCGCCGATCATTGCAACTCTTATTTTTTCCATATTAAAACTCCTTGTGTATTGTAAGCTATCTTTTAAGACATTCTAACATATAAATCGGGTTAAATTCAACGAAAAAACTATTGACATTAAGAAGAGAATTTAATATTATACATACATTTGATAGTTTCTGAAAAAATAATCTTAAATTGGAAAGGTAAATATATGGAGTATCAGAATAAACCTTTGGCAAATCCTATGGTAGTTTTTCGAGAGGAATTTGATGATTGGGCGCTCCTTTTTGAACCCAACGTTGGGGTAAGCTTTGGACTTAATCCTGTGAGTGCATTTATCTGGAAATGTCTTGACGGCAAACATACTATACAGGATATTGTGTCAGAATTGAAAGACAATTGTGATGATGTACCTGAAGATGCCGATATACGAGTTGAAAAATTTATCCAGAATTTGATAGATAATGGTTTGGCAGGATATGAGCTAAAATAAATTTCGTTTGGAACGAAAGGTTGAATATGCCCTTATTTTCTAGAGGTTATGCTTTATATTTAAATGATAACAATAAATGGTGGGTCACAGGTAATAATGATATAATTCATTGGGTAGATGAATTAGCCGGTATAATGGAACTTAAAGAAAGTGAACCAGATGGGTTGTCAAGACTGATATTTACTGCTATGTCGAATGACAATAAAAGTAGTATTTCAGAATACTTTAATGCTGATGATCCAGAATGGTTGTGCCATGACCAAAAAACACTCCGTATATGGCGTAACGATAATGTTCCAGACGTGATATGTGAAGTTAATAATGAATATGTAAGTGAAACTAGATACATAAATATGTGGTACTCGCTTACACCTATTTATTGGCGGAATATTCAATATGGTGGATTGCCTTTTCATTCAGCATTGGCAGAACTTGACGGTTATGGGGTATTGATAGCGGCTTCTGGTAATACGGGAAAGTCAACTTGCTGTCGTCGTTTGCCAGATTATTGGAAGCCTTTATGCGATGATGAATCACTGATCGTTCTGAATACGGAAAGATATTTTGCTCATCCCTTTCCTACGTGGAGCAATTATTTATGGAAAAATTCAGGCAGTACCTGGGATGTCCAATATTCTGTTCCCATCCGTGCAATATTCTTTCTTGAGCAGTCAAAAACAGATGAAGTTATTCCATTAAGAATGGGAGAATCAGCAAGTTATATAAATGAATCATCAGTACAGGTTTGCCATAAGTTTTTGCATAATATAGATAAAGAAAGTAAAATACGGCTCATAACTGCTATATTTAATAATGCTTGCGAAATAGCAAAGAATATACCCGCTTTTCGTCTTTGCGCCAGCCTTCACGGAAATTTTTGGGAAGAGATCGAAAAGGTTATTCGATAACTCAGTTTGAGTTTTGGCAATGCAATCCCTCCTGATGAGAACCCTTATTTCTGGATATTATAAATGGACAGGATGATTTTACGTACAGTATTACTCTACTCTATTGGCGCCTGTGGGCAAAGAATAGACATTGATAAGCTAATGCAATTGTCAGCAGGTGATTGGGATGAAATAATAACTTATTTAGAGAGCCATAGAATTGCCGCGCTATTTTACTACCGACTGAAGTCAGAGAATCTGGATTCGTATATCCCCAATGAATTCATAAAAAAGCTTCAAGAAATCCATCGTTGTACTGTTGATGACAATGTGCGTATGTATTTTAAAATATCTAAGGTGTTTAGCACATTAGCTAATGAAGGCATACCGTTTATCGTTCAAAAAGGTGCTGTTTTAGCGGAGTCAGTATATCCCAGTATAGGCTTGAGACCCATGTGCGACGTAGATATACTTGCAAAAAGGGAGGATATGGGTACGCTTGAAAAGGTAATGAGCAATCTGGGCTGGATGGCAAATTCCGATATTCCTTTGTCGGATGGTGACGTAAATGCCCCAATCGCTATAAACTACTTGAGTGAACTCAATCAAATTGAGCTTCATCTCAATATTCATGAAATTCCAACATTTGACCCATGGGTAAATGCTTATACTGCAAAAATAGCATCTAATGATGTGCTTGTAATGGGGAAAAGCGATTTTCTAATACATCTTTGTCTTCATTTATATACTCATTTTTATAAGCAAAAAGGTTCAAATTTAATATGGTGGTGTGATATTTTAGAGTTTATAAAACGTTATGAACATGAGATCAACTGGGATTATATGATAAAAATTGCGCGAGAGTATGACGTCGAGAATCCCATACATCACATACTCTATCTGATAAAGGATAAACTTGGAGGGCAAGTTCCATCGGATTTTTTGAATCAATTTAGAACTAAAACGCCATTAACATCTCTCAGTGATATATTGGATCTACCACAAAAGCCGATGGTAGATTTTTACACGTTAATAGATTCTTTGTCAATTAATGGAAAACACTCAATTTATGCTCGCTTCTATCACATTTTCAGATCAATCATCCCTAGCAGAGAATTCATAATCAATAAGTATTCTCTAAAACGTCGAAGTAGTGTTTATTATTATTATTTCGTTCGTATATTTACAGGTATCAAAAAAATCGTAAATGGGCTTTTTCATTTGCCCGCCTTTTTTAAAACTAGAAGAAGAATTTAGCCGCTGATTAAATAACTTACCTAATAGGAAACACACCCCTGGACCCCTCTCAAGAGGGGAGTTTAGGTCTATTCCCCCTTTGAATGAATGTTGAGAATTAAATTGGGTAACAACAAAGCGAATCAAATCCCGCCTTTCCTCAAGTATGACGGATGAGGGATGACGGATGAAGTGCTTTCTTTCATCCTTCCGCCATCATCCTTCATCCTTTACTACCATCTGCATCCTGCCAATTGATCTACGAGAAGTGACGTCTGGATTACGTCTCGAATGTCACTGCAAGGTATCTCACCTTTCTGTATGCAATCAACAAAATGTTCGTGCATAGTTAGCACACCTTCGTAACGGTCAACATCATTCGGATCAACGCCATCAATTTCAGCCCCGGATAGTATGCGTGGAGATTTACCATCTTCAAGGATTTCGATCTGCTCCGGCAAACGCATGTAACAACCGACGCCTAATCCATGTAATTCTGATCTCAGATATCTTCCGCCTGAATTGCGACATCCTGTCACAAATCCTACTGCTCTATTTGCGAATCGTATCATGCTATTGAAGCAATTTCTGCGACCGTTCTCGTAAGCGTCCTGATAAGCTGTCACTTCAACGAAATCACTACCAACCATAAACCGAACGAGATCAGCAACGTGACATATATCATCCCATAACGAACCCATAGCGCCTTGACGAAAATCACCGGGTTTATGGAATTCACCCATAGCAAAAGTGGCGTGACCTTGCTTTTCAACCAGGCGCATTGCCTCTTTAGTGACAGCCGCATATCGTCGTTGGTATCCCACCATGCAATAGACTTTGTTCACGATAGCTGTTTCGAGTAGCTGTTGAGTTTCTTCACTATTGCCTCCTGCGGGTTTTTCTATGAAAATGTGCTTTTTAGCATTCATACATTCGATAGCAGGACGGGCCATCGCTCCCGGACCCATTATAACATAGACAGCATCAAGTTCAACGGTATCAAGCATCTTGTGATAGTCGTTGAATGTTCGTGGAATCTTATATTTATCTACGACAGTTTTCATTCTCGATTCATCAAGTTCAGCGACAGCCTCAATGCTTACGTCTTTTAATCTGCTTACATTGGGATAATGCGCTCCCTGCGCGCGCCCGCCAGCGCCAATAAAAGCCACTTTTAGCATCATATTCTCCTTTCAAGGTAACATAGATTAGCACGGAAAAAGGCATATTTCATAATTAAGGTAACAATTTTCTAATCACGAATGGTACGAATAGGAACGAATTAAACGAATATAAATACAGACATTCGTGTAATTGGCATGATTCACAACCAAGGTAACACTTTTAAGATTATCCAAAGGTAGGATGGGCATTGCCCATCAATTAGCTAAAAATTTCTGTATTAAATCCATTATCCAACAACGTAGAAAACTGCATTTGCCAGTAGCTGTAAAAATGGTTCCTGCTCAAAATCTTTCTGATGTCCCAGAGAAGTGTAAAATACACGACCGCCCTTATTAATCCGTGTCCACGCCACTGGTTCAACGTTAGTCTCGATCTTACCGTTTAATAGCAAAGTTGCATCTTCAGCGATAGGGATATTTTTGTATAGACTTCCATAAGTATCGAATTCAGGGATCTCTTTAATGATCGGATGCTCTTTATTCTCAGGATTAATTAGCACGTGGCAGATAGGTCCGCCACCGTAATGTCCCTGATAGTTACCGCCGAGTACCTCCTTATCAAAAGCCAGCCAGTTTTGAAAAGCGTGACTAGCGGTTCGGATACCGACGACTGGTTTTCCACTTGCGCAGTAGTCCTGAAATCGCTTCAATTCCTTGCCTGTTGTATTAAGTCGGCGTGTAAATACAAGCAAAACATCAGTATTATCTATCGGTTCCAGAGATATATCATCATTCTCCGTTTTATAGATAATCGTTTTGGGTTTGACTTTATATTTTTTCTCCATGTAATCACTGAAAATTTTAAGTGAAATCTCCGAGTCATACTCAAAAGAACCAGAAATCATGCAAATCTTTAAGTCATTTTTCATAGCTAAACCTTTTCAAAATCTAGTAGTTGTTTAGTAAAAGTAACCACTTTATCCCCTGCACAGTCAATTGACGATATGAAGGATTGTTAAATGCGGCTTCATCGTGTCCCATTGCATTGTATAGGACTGTACCATCACCATATTTCTTTGAATACACCATTGGTTGAGCCTTGTTATCCCATGCTGTAGCCATGACATGAGCGTCTTTTGGTTCCCTATCAAGCACGTAAAGCTCATCACTGATCTTGAAATCCGATACGCCTTTAGTTACAGGATGTTGTTTGTCAACAATAGTAACGGAAAATTCTTGATAAGGACTATGATTTAAGAATCTACCACTGAGTAGATCAATATATTTCGTGTTCTTTTCATCAATCACAGAAGCAGAATGGAAAGCAAATAGGCTTTTTCCTGCCTTAACGAAATCCACAAGCGCCTGTTCTTCCTCATCAGTAAATTTACCAACAGTCATGCAGAGAAGGCATAGATCAAAGTCTTTGAGCTTAAATATAGCATCTTTTTCATGACTTATCTGAATGTCAAGATTTAGTTCCTTCGTCCATTCAACAATTAAAGACCCCAGCGTTTCAAGTTTATGATACTGATCATCTTGGCTCAAGATTAGTACTTTTGACAACATTATGGACCTCCTATTGATCGCTTTTTGGCACTTCTTTTATCATATAGTCAGTGACGGATGTTTCTTTTTCTTTCAAGGAACTTCCAAATTCTTTTGCTTTTCCAGACGTGCTAAATTTGCCAATAAATATGTGATAGACCTTCTTATCGCCTACTATTTCAGATCGCATTTGTGGACTATATCCAGAAGCTTTTAGTGACTTTAATAGCGAATCTGCATTATCTTTGGAATTGAAAGTTCCTAATTTTACGGTATATTCTGATGGTGTATCAGTCTCCACAGATTCTGAGGATTTATTATCTACTGACTCCTTTAGTGATTTTACTGGTGTTGTTGCAGTCGTTGGCGGTTTAATACTTACTGGCGCTTGTGTGCTTTGCCCTGTCTTTGGTATAGTTATTGTTGTGATAGGAGTCGTTGGAACCACTTTTTTTGGCGTCTGCATTGTCGCAACCGGTGCAACGTTTATTGTCATAGGTGGTCGTGGCTGATCTGGTTTACGTTCAATTATCATCATAATTTTTGGTATTAAAACCTTAACTAATTGTACTGGCAATGTGCTGGTGAATTTGTATTGGGCGGCTTCATCGCCTTCCACGTAAGCAGTAAAAGTTCCGAAGAATCGGTCTCCGATCAAGAATACAAACGTTGCTGTTCGACTCATAACTTTTGACTCAATTAATTTTCCTCTGGCTCCGTAAATATCACGACGGTTATCTCCTGTACCTGTTTTACCTCCAACCAGTATTTCAGTTCCATCACTTTTCTTAAAGGCTTGATGTAACCGTTTTGCAGTTCCATTTTCGACAACGTTGATGAGAGCCTTTTTCACAATTTCTGCGATTTCAGGCGCAATAACCTGTTCGCCGGCATCCTTATCAGTCACCATTACAGTCTCATAAGGCGTTCCCTTTGCAAATTCTAGCTTCTGCATCTTCACACTTGGATATCGCATACCTTTATTTTGTATTACACCCATTAGTTCAGCCAATGCCGCCGGCCTATCTCCAGATACGCCGATAGCAGTTGCATAAGACGGCGTTAGATAATCGAAAGGATAACCGAGGCGTTTCCACGCCTTATGAATTTCTTGAAAAGCCTCAATTTCAATAAGCGTACGGATTCTGATGTCTTGTGCGTGTTTTCGGCTTGTCTTAAACAGCCATGAGTAAACAGCCTGACGCTCGTTTGCGCTTTCTTTTTTCAGATCACCAAAAGGTGCCCCGGGATGTTGCGTTAGGTATTCCACCGTCCACAGTTCTAGTGGATGAACCCGTGCTATGTAGCCTCTATCTGCTAGATTGAAGCTATTTATAGAATATTTTTCATATAAATCATTGATCTCTTCACTGTCAAAACTTTTTGCAGACTGTGATTGCATAAATTCTGTGAACTCCGCAATCGGTGCGTTTGGTTTTACAGAGCGAAAAACGACAGCCAGCCTTGGAAGCGTAGGGTTAATGTCGTTTACAAGCGTATCAAGCATCACCTGTGGTGTTTTGTCCTTATATTTATTGTAGAATCTAGTCAAGAATATCAGGCCTTCTTTATCTGCAAAGCGTTTAAGATATTCTATTCGTTTAGGACTATCGGGGTTCTCAAGTATCTTTGCCGTTGAACCGGGGACCTGATACGTGTAGTAATTGACTATATCACGCATAACACGAATAAACGATAAGTTTATGGAATCCTGTAAGGCTTCCGTCACTGTCGCCATCTTGCTATTCTCCCAGCTTTCAAAGTTTGTAAAGGTATGCGACCCTCCGCCTGTGAAAAACCTTTCACCGGGATTACCTGAATATCGTCTTTCCATTGCCGTTTCCAACATCGTTTTTAAACTCTTATCAGAAGCAGTTAAGAGATAAGATATACTCCATTGGCTTAGTTTATCTGACTCTGGAACTCCAGATAAAGCAACTCTGAGTTTCTCTGATGGTTCATTTACATATTTATCGTGCAGTTCAGCTATTATCTCAAGATACGTGACAAGCGTTCTAAGCTTTGATGTTGATCCGAGTTCAAGTTTCACGCCTTCATTGATATTCAAGGGCTGATCAAGGTTATCAGCCTGAACTCGCATAAGATTCGCACCTCCAGCATGCTCATAGAGAACAAAACTGTAAGTCACGCCGGAAACTTTACTCCCAAGAAGACGCTCACCAATGATTCCTGCGGTTTTGGCATATTCAGGGTCATCTATTTGTTGTAGAACCTTCACTATCTCCTGTTGCGCATGGTTATCTATGCTGCTGCGCACAGTAAGGTCAAATCGATCTAGATCGTAGAGTACTGGAACGCCAAGAATTGAAGCCAGATTGGTGCGCACAGCATTTGCCGCTTTGCGCTCAATAAATTGGGTTTTGGGTTGCGGCATGACTTTACGAAGCTGTAAATTTGTATTCAAAGCGGCGTTCATGAGTGAGTGTGATATGAGACCGTTATTATTCAATAGCTTTAAGTAAATATTAGTCTTTGTATTTAGTGCCTCCGGTGGAGGTGGTTCATTCTTCTCGCCAACGAGAAAATAAGATGGTCGTCTATGGGCAATAAATAGGCTTAAAACTTGTTTGTAAGAGAGAGCGACTCTATCCAGATTCTCTGGCGTCAATCCACGTCCAATGCTATTCAGGTCTTCGTTGACTTTATCGAAGTCAGCTCCATACCAGGCCCATAATCCGTCGCCAAGCCCATTCACTTCGCCATAATCGGAAACTGCCGCTAATGGAACAGAGTTGATGTAATCAGCGACTAATTGTCTTCTAGCCCCCGTAGTTTCCTCACCATTGAGATATGCGCGCAAAGAGGCTGAAGCCATCTGTTGAATCTTCTCCTTGCCTTCGGAAGTTCGTCCTTCTGGTGAATGTCTGTACTTCTCAAGTTGAGTTGCCATAGTGCTGCCACCGATAGCTTTATGACTTTTAATAACCTTGTGTATACCCATGTCAACCAGCGCTTTGGTGAAACGGTCCCATTCAATTGCTGGATTGCGATAAGGATAACGTTCGTCAAGCAATTCTCTGTTTTCAATATAAAGCAGTGTTTGGACAACAATGTCTGGTATAGTTTCGAGGTTTTGATATGTCCGCTGTGGATAGAAAGAAGATGCAATCAACTTATTATCACGGTCGTATATTAGAAGCCCGGCCTGAGTTTTTTCACGGTATATAGTGAAAATTCCCCTTTTTGTAACATTCATAAGCGCTGAAGAAAATCTCGATTGAGATTCTACCTTATAACCCCGTTCAGTAAGGTTGTCTACGTAATCCTGAAGTTTTGAATACCCCAATCTCTGGTCATAAGGACCTGTATAAGGAAATCTGATAGCGGCACTGGGACCAGGTTCTACCGAGTAAGTAAGGTTGCCTGCAAAGTTTGACAAAAGTCGTGCCTCAAATCTCGACGTGCGAAGATCCCATAAAACAAAAGTTATAAATGAGAACAAAAGCAAGAGAAGGATACATTTGATAATAACTTGTTTTCTTCTTTTTCGTTTTCGATGTGATCGAACCTTTGACCTTACCTCTGATACTGACTTTTTTAGTTTCTGTGACTTTTGCAAATCTAACTCTATTACTGTTTTTTCCATATTTATCACCTGACCGCTTTACCGCTTTAGCTTTAAAGGTTTGTTGACTTAAAAGAACATTACTGATATAATAACTTATAAATCTGATTATATCAACTAAATTTTTAACGAATAATTGTTTTTTTTGAAATATTTTTAAACTTTCTAATAACATTAAAATGTAAAATTTGTCAATTGTCAATAGAAAAATAAGTATTTTTTGTTTTATGGAAAATAAAAATTAAAAATAAAAAAGGCGTGATATAAATGTCACGCCTTTTTTGCTATAGATTCTACAAATTTTTCTTGAAAGCTACACAGCTTTTATTTGCCCCTTATTCTTTTCCGCTGTGAACTATCGTCAGAGTTATCTTTTTTGTCTTTGTCTTTATCGTCATCGTCATCGCTCTTTTTCACTTCTTCTTGCTTTGGTGGAGCCTTCTCTTGTTTGCGTACTTCTTGACTTTTATTCTCTTGCTTGTTCGGTTCATTTCGTTTCTTTATTTGCTCTTCATTACGTTGCGGTGACTTTTGCTGTTCCTGATTTCGATTTACATCCGGTGCTTTCCTTACTTTTACTGGCTCTCTATTGCTTTCAGTCTGGGTTCTAACAGGCACCCTTGATTCTTCTTTACGGACCTTTGTAGAATCTGATGGGTTGTTTTTTTCTGTCCTTATTGGTGTCCGATTAGTATTCCGAGATTCTACCGATCTACTGCGCACATCAGGAATTGTTCTTGATTCAGGTACGGTAAACTCTCTTCTTTGCTTCATTTCGGTTACACCTGAACCACGAGCCTCAACTTCAATGGATCTTGCACGAAGTGCAGAAGGCGACTGTCTGGGCGTTTTATCCAGAACACCTCTGATTCTCTCTCTGGATTGCTGATAATCAACTGCTCTCTTTGGATTTGAAGACACAGCGTTATAGCTTTTCCTCGCATTATCGTAATCTGACGTCCACCTATTTAATTTGCTACGATCCCAATGTCTTGGCGTCCCTTTGTTGATTATGACTACATCATCCCATCTTATATGTTGATGCGGGTGTCTGCCGTAATATATACGGAGGTAGTTATCGTAATTGCGCCTTACATCAATGTAATGAGTACGATAGTATGGATATGTATACCTCACATAGTAAAAGTCAGAGAAGTGAAAAATAGGGCCCGTATAGAAGTACCAGTATGTGTAGTTGCTCCATGGTTCCCATGAATAATCCTTGTAATATCTAGTAATTACCCTAATACTAGGCATATAGGTATAGGTTTCAACCTCTATAGATTTCACATCAATACGCTGTCTACCCTCTGCTACTATGTGGAGTTCCATGACACCATCACTAACGTGATCCTGAACAGATGTCCTTATAATCTCAAGATGCTTCTTTGCCTCAAGGACGTAGGTATCGCCATAGAGGGGTTTGTCTACACTCTCATATCTTCCATCGGCTGGGTAATATTCTTCGTAATTGCCATCATCGGCTGTACGCTTGATCCATACTCTTCCAGCTATTTCGTCATTTACATCGTCTCTATCATCTTCTCCGTCATATTGAATTTTAATTCTGGCTGATCGGGCTTCGGATGGTATATCGAAATAATAGACAGCACTTGCTATACCGTAATCATACTCATTTTCGTCACGGGTTGCCCACGCCGCAAGCCTAATACCATCAGAAAAGATCGGGCTTTCAGTCACCGATGATTCTCCTCTTTCAACCCAGTCGTCTGTTTGGTATCCACGACGATATTCATTAGTTATACGATCACCATAGTATGATCCATAAGGGTTAGTATCACCAACTCCAACAGATACTCCCCAATCTGCCGATGTTGGTTGAACAGTAAAAGCTAAACCTAAAATAGACGCAAAAACTACCAAAACTGTTATCTGACCTATTCTAAACATTATAATCAACCCCTTTCAGGCTAATTCGGATAATAACTGTAAATAAATATCACATAATAAATTTGACTATATTATTGTCACTATTGGTTAATAGCAACTTTTATGCCAATCTATGCTATGGCATGATTAAGGTAACACATTCGGAATAATATTTATAAGTATTTGTCATTCCAGCGTTTATGCTTTGGCTATCGCGTCGCATGGCGGGAATCCAGAAAAATCGCATAAATACTGGATTCTCGCTTTTGTGGGAATGACATTAGCAGATTTTTATGTCATAAAAAAGTGTTACCTTGATTTTTTAGAAAATGAACCATGCTTAAAAATGTTACCACAAATTCCATAAAAAATAAACCATGTAGTTTATTTCATAAGAAAAATAAACTACATATTGTATCATTTTTGTATCATTTTTGCAACATTGCTTTTCAATCTTTTATTTGCAGGTGTTTATGTATATTGCATTTTTGATACACTAGATGATGCTACAGTCTATTCCTAAAAGGTCTGCGATCTTGCTGATTGTTCCGGACATGCGACCATACACAAGCGCCTGATGGTGCGACCCGCCTTCTATACTGAATTTTGTCAGGAAATCGCTAAGATCGTCATCGGGCGCAAACTTGAAGTGCGGTTTGCTAATTGCCGGTATTAACGGGAAATCCAATACTTTCCCTTCTGTAACGATAAATTTTATTTTACCATTGCATAGAGTTGTCAGGCTTATCAGAGTCACATCACCGGGTTCAAGAGAGAATCTTAGCAACACAGGTGGATATTTGATATCTACGATACCAAGATCATCCATGATGAGTTGCACTGGCGTATCCTTGCGGGCAAACTTTGGATTTGCTTCACCCATGTGGCTCATAAGCACAGCATTCCCGGCAAAGTCCATCGTGAACATCTCCGTGAAGTTTGCCATTCCAGCAAGTTCATTCATCATAACTACAGCGGCGGCGCTGGTGACGTCACCTTCCCCGCCGTAACCGTATCCCTCTGCCATGAGTTTCGATGATGCAAGGAATGGTAAAGTCTCAATACGTCCATCCTCTGCTACTGCTGTGAAATGTGCGGCGAATCCCTGCATATCTCGTTCTTTTAGCACGTTTCGGATCGCCCATTCCAGACGAGAGCTTGCTTCATGTGAATCTTTCATAACGTTGGCGTTTACCGCAAAGTCCTTGTGGTCTTGTGCCATCTGAATAGCTATCTCATTGCTTGGCGCGCTCATCGCTAAATCAGATATAACCTTCATAGGTATTCGCTGGACTTCAACACCCATCTGTGCTAGAAATGCAGTCTCATCAATGGCAAAATCACCCATCTGCTCCATCGGATAACCGATCAGACCTATTCGTACGTTCTGCATAAAACTTGCAACCCTTGACGCATCACACCAAGCCTGCAATTTATTGAGCGTTTTCTCATCTTTGTAGTGACCTGTTAGTATACGGAACTCTTTACCTGAACGCAGAAGGACGTTTGATAAATCCTGAACTCCGTGCATACCATGATTTTTGAAAGTTACGTCCGGGCCAGAATCCTTTGTGATAGAATATTCTTTCTGCGTATTGAAGATCAGGATCGGCAATTTTGTCTTGCTTAGACCCGGAAGAGCAATATGACTTGGCGCATAAGTCAACAGCACCGTCATCAGGAGATCAACTTTTTCATTCTCAAATTTCGCTATCGCTTCGTTGACAAGCTGGCGTGTATTACATACTCCGGGGAAGATCACATCTGCATAAGGGGACATTGTGCTGACAAGTTCACCTGCGAACTCAGCCATTGCGGGTTTTATTTCAGGATAGCGATCATAAAGTTTAAGCATTAAACCAAGTAAACCAACACGAGCTTTTTTCATAATTTTAATCCCTTCATAATTTTCTGTATTGTTGTAATCGTTAAAAAATAGATTTTCTGTAAGGGCAGGTTTTGTCGGTTTTTTCAATATTTATGAATAAAATAAAGCCTTTTTCTTAGTTAGACTTTTTATTATATCAACGAAACCTGCTTCTACGCTATGCCAAAATGGCATTTTTTAGCGATTACGTAAACAAGCTACTTATAGAATCGCCTAAGTGTATACGCTTTACAGCTTCTGCAAATAGCGAGGCTACAGAAAGAATGGTTATTTTATCAATTCTTTTCTCTGGAATTATATCCACAGTATTTGTAGTTATTACTTCTGCTATTGAAGAATCTTGTACAAGTTGCATTGCTGGTCCAGAGAACAAACCATGCGTGATAGCGGCTCGAACACTTTTTGCTCCATGCTTCATTATCACTTCAACGGTTGCTATAAGTGAAGTTCCTCTGCTAATCTCATCATCAAAGATTATAACGTCCTTACCCACAACATCACCAACCATAGTTTTGATCTCTACCTGGGTATCACTGATTCGTTCTTTGTCCACAATAACAATTGGTATTCCTAGCCTTTCAGCATAATTACCGCCTCGTTTAGCTTGACCCAGATCAAATAATACAACAGCATTTGATAAATCCACGTTCTTGGAAATGTAATCACATAATACAGGAACGGCAAGGAGATGATCGGTTGGCACACTAAAGAAGCCTCTCACCTGTTCAGAGTGCAATGCCATTGTGAGAAAACGGTTAACTCCTGATGTTACTAGAACATCAGCGATAAGACGTGCCGCAATGGAGATTCGTGGTTTATCCTTCTTGTCGGAACGTGCATAAGAATAGTGAGGGATAACTGCTGTAACCCTACGCGCCGAAGCACTGCGAAGGGCATCACATAGAAGCATCAATTCCACAAGGTTTTCGTTAGGCTTAGGATAAAGAGATTGTATAACAAACACATCGGACTCACGTACACTTTCGAGAAACTGAACGAATAAATTTTCATTAGAAAACTTTGATATTTCAACTTTTCCAAGAGATATATCCAAATGTTCACATATCTCTTGTGCTAGGGGTCTATTCGAGCTACCTGAAAAAACTTTTAATCCTTCCATATCTGTCCTCCTTGCCGTAACATTGCATTCTTCTAATTGCACCATCATCTATTTGGGATGGTTCATTTCTTATGAAATTTAAGGTAACACTTTTGATCAAGAAAAAACAATTTATCACGAATTGCACAAATTAACGAATTACACGAATGTTTTTATTTATATTCGTGTAATTTGTTCCTATTCGTGACATTCGTGATTAAAAAATGTTACCTTAATTATGAACCATGCCATCTCGCCTAATTTGCTCTATTTGCTCTCTAGTCCAAGCTTTCTGCTGATTTTCTTTGCACCGAGTAGCTTTGGGTTTATCTTGAATGCCCATGTCAATGAATCTATAGCATTATCGAAATCATTCAAAAGATAAAAAGCTTCAGCCGCTTTCTTGTATATCCACGCTAATTCATAAGCAGTTAGTCCCATAGTGAGAAGTTTATCTATGCTTTTCAATATGTCCTCTGAGGAATTAGACTTAATTATATACTGTATGTATACATCCTTCAACAGTAGTTTAATCTCTTGAGCAAAATGGTGAAAATAAGCCCTTCTGTTTTCTTTTTCGAGAAGCTTTTTATATAGACGTTCTGCTTCAGAAAGATTACCCATCTGATGATATGCCTCTGCTAACAGAAATTCACAATCCCTAGTGTCTGCGTCACTCATATACTGATCAAGGCTGAAATTCGGTATCTTTGAAAGTAGACCTTCAAATATTCGTAAAGCGTTTTGTTTATTGTGTTTAAGGAGTTCTGCCAAAATTGTCCGACATAGATATCGTTCATCATTTCTGGCTTTTTTAGGTGATTCTTTACGTTGTCTAGCTTTGGTTGAGGCACGTTTTGATATTAATGTACGGTCATAAGCACGACGTTCATTCTGATCAATAAGAACCTCATAAGCCTTTATAAGCTCTTTAAATCTCTTCTCCGCCACCTTCTCATCTCCGGGGTTCTTGTCTGGATGAAATTTCTTTGCTAGATTCCAAAAAGCCTTCTTGATCTCTTTGTCTGACGCACTGGCATCTATACCTAATATTTTATAATAATCTTGATCAAGCATCTTCTACCTCGCTAAAACAAGTTGTCAGTTTATTTAAACATTCTCAATTATTATAACATAGATGGATGAAATAGTTGAATCATTTTTTCGAAAGATATATTGACGATTTTTTGACAAGTGTCATAAGTAGTTTTCAGTTAAGAAAAGGGTATGATTCACAATTAAAGTAACACTTTTGAGAATTAGCTATGGAATAATACGGAAATATACGGGTAGATTGGAAATTTTGGGTCTGAGGTGTTGTCTGATAGGCGAAAATATTGGATATTAATGCGTATCTATACCGACACTAAGTAAATAGATATATTTAAATCTTGTGGTCTTACTTCCCGGTCTTGGATTGGGGTGTCATTTTTTTTATATCTTGAGCGAATTCAAGTATTTTACTGGCAACAGCATTTGCGTCTAACTTATATTCTCCGGATTCGATTTTCTTCTTTATTTCATCAATTTTTTCCTGTTGCACATCGGGAACTCCCTTTGCCAATTCCATGAATCTTTGTACTTCAGCAGGATCTGGTGAAATTACGTCGCTTTTTCTTTTTTTAAACATCTTAATATACCCCCTAACCTTTGTGATTTAGATAATGAATACTTGTAAGACAAAACATTGATCTAAAGGTATATGCAGAATTTATGCCAGAATCAAATATTCGGATTATATTATAATAAACCTTGAAATATCAGTTGATAATCGTTGGGTTTCGTCCCTCAACCTAACCTAAAATTCTCTAACTGAATGCATTAAGTGCCTAAAAATGTGACATATAACACAAAATAATATGCCATAATGCAACATAGTGATCAGTAATGAGTATAACAAAACTGATCACTCATTACTGATCACTACCTCTTTATGCCTTGCCGCATGACAATTTATGTTTACAGCGATAGGCAAACTGCCTATATGGCAGGGATAAGTCTCAATATTTACTGCCAGAGCAGTTGTCACACCACCAAAGCCTGATGGACCTATTCCGAGAGAATTTATCTCTTGAAGAAGCTCACGCTCAAGCGATGCCACATCTTCATCATCGCTGAATTGCCCGATTGGGCGCAAAAGTGCTTCCTTCGCCATGAGCGCTGATTTTTCAAATGTTCCGCCTATTCCGATACCAACTATTATGGGAGGGCATGGGTTAGGTCCTGCCTTTTCGATACACTCTAAAACAAACTTTTTTATGCCATTATTCCCATCAGAAGGCGTTAACATCCGTATTGCGCTCATATTCTCACTACCGGCGCCTTTTGGGGCGCATACTATGCGAACCTTATCACCGGAAACAATTTTATAATAAACAATAGGAGGGGTATTGTCACCTGTATTGACACGCCTTAGCGGACTTTTGACCATAGATTTTCGCAGATAACCCTCACCATAGCCGATCCTTACACCTTCATTAATGGCTTCGTTTACGTCTCCACCAACGATGTGGACATCCTGACCAATTTCTATGAAAAATACAGCGACTCCGCAATCCTGGCATATCGGGACACGCTCTTCTCGTGCTATGTGTGCATTTTCAATGATCTGGTTCAGGACATCAATTGCAATAGGTGAGGTTTCTAAGGTAATCGCCTTTTGCAATGCCAGAATAACGTCCTCGCCAAGATCAAAATTTGCTTCCTGACATAATCTTGTGACGTGTTTTGTAATTTCTATGAATTGAATTTCTTTCATATTAAAATAACCTAACCAATTGACACTGACTTAAAGAATTAGAATTTATTCCAACGTCAATACAATGGTTCTTTGTCCGTTAGAACAATTGAGAATAGCCCAGCGATTTATCGTTGGGATAGCATACACAAACAAAACCAAGTCCTGCAAGGACGATTGGAAATATAAGTCTAATAAACTGATGGCTGCCAGATTTAAGCGATAATATCAGATATACAGATTATCTTATTCTACTCTCATCACCCCCTCATTTTAGTCCCTGTATATTTTTTCTTTTTTTATTATATATTACTTGACGGAATCTATCAATAGGTATATATTGAGGATAAAGAGATACTAATACTCAAACACAATAAATTTTTATGGATTCCCACTTGCGTGGGAATGATAAAATCAGGTGCGTGTCATTCCCGTGAAAACGGGAATCCATAATTTTTTTTGTGTCTAAGTACTAGCCATAGAAACGATTGAACCAATCACTTAAAGTGATAACCTCACCAAAATATTTTTCGTGCTTTTGTTACCTTTTCTTTCTCCACAATGTCATTATAAGTAGAAGGCAGTTTACATGAAGGAGAAGAAATAGTGCAAAAAGAAGACGCATACATCATTCATAAATGTCTCAATGGAGAGCCAGAGGCTTTTGGTTTCCTCGTGGATAGATACAAGGAAAGTGTTTATGCGTTAGCCCACTCCAAACTCCACGACTTTCAAGATGCTGAAGACGTAACACAGGAAGTTTTTATCAAAGCCTATCAAAGACTGAATACCCTAAGACAATGGGATAGCTTTTACGCATGGCTTTATGCCATCACTTCCAACATCTGCAAGAATTGGCTTAATAAACGTTCCAAACGTCCTGATCAGGAATTAATGGAAGAGAAAGACCCGAAGATATTGGAAGATCATTCATTAGATTCTTATCGTGAAAGTCTGGCACAGGAATCACTGCTTGGAATGATTGAGGATGCACTATGCTCTTTGCCTGAAATTTATCGGCAGGTAATAACGCTCTACTATCTTGGCGGAATGAGCAATAAGGAGATTGCAGGTTTTCTTGGTGTTGCCCCTACTGCCATCAAAGAGCGATTAAGCAGAGCAAGAATGCAGTTGAAGGAGGAGATACTTGCAATGATGAGTGCAACTTTCGAGCAACAAAGACTAAAAGCTGGTTTTACTTTCCGCATTGTGGAGGCAGTTAAGAAAATAAAGATTCATCCAGTATCAACGATGAAAGGCTTGCCGTGGGGTCTGTCATTGGCAACAGGAATAATCATCACAATTATGAGTCTCAATCCAAGCCTGATCTCATTCACCAACATAGGCGCTCCTATATATTCAGCACTTCCAAGTGAGATGAAAGTATTGAAAGTGGGAGAGATTCCTGTAGATGTGACTAAAACTTCCAATATACCAATCCTTTCCAGCCAACAAGGAAAAGGCAAGGGCGGAGAACCTAACCAGCCTGATATACAAAACGCCTTTTTTATGGCTCCGCAAGGCGAAGGTGGGACATGGGCAAAGAAAGCTGACATGCCAACTGCAAGAGTGAATTTATCAACCAGTGTGGTAGATGGGATAATTTATGCCATTGGTGGAAGTCTGAATGATAGTTCTGCTACTTCGACCGTCGAAGCTTATGATCCAAAGACGGATACATGGACAAAGAAGGCGGATATGCCAACCCCAAGAAGGGGCTTATCCACCTGCGTAGTAGATGGGATAATTTATGCTATCGGTGGATGGAGTCCGCCTCTTTCGACTGTTGAAGCCTATGATCCAAAGATGGATACATGGACAAAGAAGGCGGATATGCCAACCCCAAGAGGAGCTTTATCCACCAGCGTAGTAGATGGGATAATTTATGCCATCGGGGGAAATCCTGGGGGAACATGGCTTTCGACTGTCGAAGTCTACGATCCAAAAACGGATACATGGATGCCAAAGAAGGCGGATATGCCAACCCCAAGATACGGTCATTCTGCATGCGTGGTGAATGGGATAATCTATACAATTGCAGGAACTACAAATGGCCCAGGTTTCGGAAATCCGGCTACAGTAGTGGAAGTTTATAATCCAAAGAGTGATACCTGGATAAAGAAGGAAGTGGATCTCCCCCCCAACATACTCAATTGGACCGGCGTTGTGATAAACAAGACAATCTATGCTATTACTTCTGATGGCTTCTTCATAGCATACGATTTAGCGACAGATACCTGGACGGAGCTGAAGCAAGGGAGGACTCCCATGCCTACCTTAAGAAGCTGGTTTCCCACCAGTGTAGTAGATGGAAAGATTTATGCCATCGGCGGGGGATTAGTAGCTTGGAACGTTGCTCTTGATGAAGGTGTCGTAGAAGAATATACACCCGAAGGCTGGCCTTTCTCCATCTCTCCTCAGAGCAAACTACCGACAAAGTGGGGTAAAGTCAAGTCTTATTAATCATCGTATCTGTTTCAAATTATCGTATTCATAAAAATTGGATTCCAGTTCCCTGCTTTCGCAGGGACAAGCTTTGTTGGAATGACAAAAAAACGCTTTGTTTTTATGGCTCTTTGGGATTTTATGGGGAAAACACTCGTAGGGGCGAAGCATTTGCCTTGTAAACGTTGGATCCTGAATATACTCGTAGAGGCAAATGCTTCGCCCCTACAATCCATAAGAAGATTCTTCACTTTGTTCAGAATGACAAAAAGAATGAGTCTCATTTCTATGTCAAACAGGTATTAGCTCTCTATTGAGCTTTTATCCTGCCCCAGGATATAGCTAATCTGCCAGATGAGGAAACAGAAGATAAATTGGTTACTCCATTCATGATGCTCTTAATATCTCCTTCACTCAATTCTTCATTGAATATCGCAACTTCGTCTAAAGTGCCGTTGAAATAATATACCTTTGGATCAGGTAGGACACCTATAGCCAATGGGTTATTAGATGTATTCAAGGTTTGAACTGTTCCTATATCTTTACCTGACTGCAAAACTCCATCAAAATATAGCTTAAATTTGTCAGTCTTTGTTTCACCTGCAGGATATGCTACTGCAAGATGATGCCAGTTAGTATCTCCATCCCAGGAGAATACCCTACCATAATTACAGGTCTCTATGCCTAAAGCCTTTGAGCTATCTATCCAGATACCTAATCTCTGGCTGTTAGAATTTGTTCCATATCCCATTACTTCAATACCAGGGGACGGCCACTTTACTTCGGACCATTTAATCCATAAGGAAACAGTCCGTGGGTCAGAGCCTTTTGGAAATCCATTTTGTGAAGTGACATTCACATAATCATCAACGCCATCAAACTTCACAGCTTTACCGATCTTTCCTTCGGTCCATACAGGGCCATTTGTCAGCTTACCGTCATTGCCATTTTCAGTGTAATCTTTAACCACATCGCCACTGCCCTCGTCAAAGAGCCATACTGCTATGGCAGATTTCAGGTCAACTTTGGCAACACTTTGGAAAGCTAACATCAGGCTGATGGTGATTAAACACAGACAGAAAAAAGTTAATTTTACAACCGCGGTTTTCATCTCTGTCATCCTCCTCTAAACTGATGGCACTGCCCGATTTAGGTACTAATATTGGACACAAATCCTGAGAACCTTATTTCCTTCTTCTCACCTCCATATTTTCACACAATGGATCATCCCTTTTTCTTTTTATTATATATTACTTGACAGAATCTATCAATAGATATATATTACTGATGTGACTCATTAATAATCCGAATGAATGATAAGGTGATTGGTGATGAAAAAGCTTTCTACAAGAGAAGAAATTCTGCAAGTTCTGAAAGATGAAATGCCATACTTAAAAGATAAATATGGTGTAGAAAGAATAGCTATCTTTGGTTCGTTTGCTAAGGATAGTCAGAAGAAGAAAAGCGACGTGGATATTCTTGTTCAGTTTTCAAAACCTTTGGGTTTCGGTTTTATTGAGCTTGCTGACTATCTTGAAGATATATTGGGCAGAAAAATTGACATATCAACATTTAATCACTTGATGAGAAGCAAGGAAAATCCAAGATACAAACATATTGCTTTGGATATTGAAAGGACTATGATCTATGTCTAAAAGTAGAAGGAATATTGATTATCTTGGTGATATTAAAGAAGCCATAGATCGTGTTGCAGAATACATAGATGGCTTGACTTTCGATGATTTTCTTAGTGATAAAAAAACCCGTGACGCAGTTGTTCACAATCTTGAAATTATTGGTGAAGCAACAAAGAATCTATCAAATCACCTTAGAAAGAAATATCAGCATATACATTGGAAGGGTCTCGCTGGTTTAAGAGATCGACTTACTCATGGATATTTTGACATCAACTATGAAATTGTATGGAATATAGCAAAAAACGAACTACCAAAGTTACTTATACAAATAAAAGAAATACTAGCCACAGAAACAATTGAACCAATTATTTGAGTAACTCATATTTGTCGTATGGTTTTGTCCATTTCATAATAATATCCATATCGTTTTGTTCGACTACTATAAATTGAGAATAGTTACTGAATATGTCATAAGGTAGTGGATGATCGGCGTATGGGTTGTGAATAATAATGAAATTATGCAATGCCACATCAGGCAATTTTCTTCTGATTACTAAAATCGCACTTACCCGTTTATGTTGGATTTCTCTCTCTATCCCATGTTTTTGTGTAAATAGACCATTGTTGTCTTGACCAATATCGAATCTTATTTTATCTCTATCAAATATTACATATCTTTTTCCAAATAGAACATGTATTATATCCTCCAAATCAAGAAAAATATCCTCTAAAGATAATGCAACAACGTATGGTTCTCTAATACTTTTATATTTGTTATCTTTCTTTTTGATAGCCCTAACAACATGGTTGGTTGATACAAAAACCGCTGAAGGTGTCCAACCCCCAACAATCGATCTTTTCCTTAATGATTTCCTTGGCATCAAAGTAAGCCTTAATTTCAAACCATCTTTATCATACTTTTTTGTCATCGTACCTAATTCTGATAACTTTGCAGGATCAATACTATCCATCCATTGTTTCACAAATTCTTTGATATTTCTATATTTTATATTATCTGGTATATGTCGAGGATGTAAACATTGGGTAGCCCCACATTAAAATGTGGTCAAAGATTCCATCGGTTAATAAGCTCTTTCAAACGCTCAGAAGGTCTACCCCTAGGTAGCTTCCAAGGAAGTAACGGCACTTGATAAGTAAGCAACTCAC
>Ga0315282_10000641_pt1 | contig 68733 bp, 54 predicted proteins | sample YL17G07_20_MG_FD_203693 | JGI IMG/M metagenome (GOLD analysis project Ga0315282, IMG submission 203693) | Sediment microbial communities from Yellowstone Lake, YNP, Wyoming, USA - YL17G07_20 | ecosystem: Environmental > Aquatic > Freshwater > Lake > Sediment | place: USA: Wyoming | collected...
CACCACAACTACTATCTGCAGAGAATCTAACCCTTGAGAAAAGCGGAAGTATTCACGTTGCTGGGAACCGGAAGTATTCATGTTGCCTTGACACTTTTTTCCGCAGTATTGACAATATGAGAAATCTTTTTTAAATGTTTTCCCACAATGGGGGCAAAAGCTGATCTCTCCATCTGGCCCTCGAAATCCTTGACTTGGGCCCGGACGGAGGCCAACCTATTCATCGTCTCCATCAATTCAATGTTTCCCAATGTGCCCATTCCCGTCAATCACCAGGAGCGATAATAGCCTGGATGAAGATTACGAGAATGATACCATCTCAAGGGGTGAGAATTTCGATTGACCCTGCCCCGCTCAATATAACACCTATGAAGTGAGGTTTTCAAGACGTTGAATGGGGGCAGATGACATCGGTTCCTGACACCGGTTCCTGGACGGAATACCATCACTCGGCGGACGGGAGGGTACAGGTCCCGGTGGGCCTTCCGGACTTCAAATCCGGTATGGGGCTATCAACGTCCCGGGTGGGTTCGACTCCCACACCTTCCCGCCACTCCCCTATTTTTTAGTATTATCAATAGCTTACGAAGTGACAAAAAGTTCTGCATCATAAGGCCAAATAAGAGGTTCCGCTCAAGCCGATGCAGGCTGCTCTCTATTGGGCAGCCGGCGAAATCCTAAAGGAAAGCACGGCGGGCAACGCAAATGGGCTGCCAGACGTTATTGGAGGTTTAGGTCAAGAATGCGTTTCTAGAGGATGACCTGACAGATGGAACTTGACAATAAGCCATATTGGATTATTCTTAAATGCCGGGAATCCATTCATTTAAAGAGGTCGTATGAAGAGCGCATGGAAGTTGGCAATATTAGTCTTTTCATTTTTGGCGTTGCTTTCTGCCTGCGGAGGCGGCAACGGTGCGTCGCCGAATCCCTCACCGGTATCAACCTGGATATCCGGCAGTAATACCAGAAATCAGACGGGGACCTACGGCACCCAGGGCACAGCCGCTTCGTCAAACGTCCCCGGGGCAAGGTCCGGGGCCGTGTCCTGGAGCGATTCCAGCGGCAACCTCTGGCTCTTCGGGGGATATGGCCGTGATTCGGCCGGCAATCTCGGCTATCTCAATGATCTGTGGAAGTATGACCCGACAACCCTTGAGTGGACCTGGGTATCCGGCAGTAATACGATAAATCAGGCGGGCGCCTACGGTACCCAGGGCGCAGCCGCTCCGTCAAACGTCCCCGGGGCAAGACAGCATGCTATATCCTGGCTCGATTCCAGTGGTAAGCTCTGGCTCTTCGGAGGGACTGGTTTAGATTCGGCGGCCACGATCGGCCGTCTCAATGACCTGTGGAAGTATGACCCGACAACCCTTGAATGGACCTGGGTATCCGGCAGCGATATCTTTGGTCAGAAGGGAACTTACGGCACCCAGGGCGTAGCCGCCCCGTTAAACGTCCCCGGGGCAAGGTCCGGGGCCGTATCCTGGCTCGATTCCGGCGGCAGACTCTGGCTCTTCGGAGGATTGGGCTATGATTCTGCTGCCTATATTGGCGATCTCAATGACCTGTGGGAGTATGACCCGACGACCATGGAATGGACCTGGGTATCCGGCAGTAATACAGTGAATCAGATGGGCGCCTACGGTACCCAGGGCACAGCCGCTTCGTCAAACGTCCCCGGGGCAAGAGAGGCGGCTGTATCCTGGATCGATTCCAGCGGCAAACTCTGGCTCTTCGGAGGATTGGGCAATGACTCGGCCGGCACTGTCGGCCGGCTCAATGACCTCTGGGAGTATGACCCGACGACCATGGAATGGACCTGGGTATCCGGCAGTAATACAGTGAATCAGATGGGCGCCTACGGTACCCAGGGCACAGCCGCTTCATCAAACGTCCCCGGGGCAAGAGATGCGGCTGTATCCTGGATCGATTCCAGCGGCAAACTCTGGCTCTTCGGGGGATATGGGAATGATTCGGCCGGCAGTATCGGCTATCTCAATGATCTCTGGAAGTATGACCCGACAGCCCTTGAGTGGACCTGGGAATCCGGCGGTGATACCGTAAATAAAACCGGCACCTACGGAACAAAGGGCACAGCCGCCTCGTCAAACGTCCCCGGGGCAAGAGCGAGTGCATTATCCTGGATCGATTCCGGCGGCAAGTTCTGGCTCTTCGGGGGAGAGGGCGCAGATTCGGCCGGTACATACGGCTATCTCAACGACCTGTGGCAATTCACCCGCTAAATAGCTACTGGCACTTCAAATAATCGTTCCGAAGCGGTCCTGCCGGCCGGGAGAATCCGCAACTCGGACGTCGCTCACCTCTCCGCCGGCGGCAGGGCGTTCCAGTTGAGGAGGGCGTTCCACAGGAACCGGAAGTCCGAGCGGTTGAGGTCCCGGTGGATCGGTTCGAAGTTATAAGCGATGACCCGGCCCTTTCCCGCCGGAAGGTCGAGGATCGCGGGCCGGCCCTCGAGATCGTCTTCCCCCTTCAACGCGCCGGCGACAAGCATCTTGACTTCGTCCTTCTTGGCCTGCTCTTTCGCGTCCTTCGGCTTTCCGGCCTCAGGTCCCGGCTCTTCGCGGTCCTCCGTCCGGAGCTTCGTGCCCCATTGGAGAACGACGCCGCGCCGGCCGGCGACGGCGATATCGTAAACGGGAAGCCCCGTACGGAAGGCGGACGTGATCTCCGGATAACCGTAGGCCAGCGGATGGTCGGGCCGCACGAACTTCACCCTGAGCTCCGAGCCCGGCGTGAAGAAGGCGCCAGATTTCCGGTAGACATCCCGGACGAGCCCCCCGTCGAGGGCCAGCGTCGAGCCGTTTCCGAGAGTGATGAGCAGCCCTCCGTCGGCCAGATACTTCTCGAGGTTGGCCATACCGGCCCAGCCGATCCCGCCCGTGATATCCTCCGAGGCATCGGGAACCCCGTGGCTGGGAAATTCCTTGGCCTTCGTGTAGGGCATCGGCCCGTACTTCTTGTCGATCCCCTGGATCTGGCCCTTGAGGTCAAGATAGTTGTGGCCGAAAATGACGACGTCGTAGCGCTCGCGGAGGCGGCCGGCCCGGATATCGTCGTCGCGGATATAAGAATACGGGATCTTCTCCCGGTCGAGCACGTAGCGGACCCAGCCGGTCGCCTCGGTGTCCGCCCAGGTGTGCCAGACGGCGAGGCGCGGCAGCTTCGACTCGTGGCGACCGACATCCGGGACGGCGGCCGCGCCCTCGAAGTCCACGGCCAGCTCGGCCGCGGCCCGCTTCAGGGCATCCGCCAGCCCCTTCTGGTCGGAGATGATCCAGGAGCCGGCCGGATAATCCGCGCCTCCTGATTTGAACGCTTTTTCGGCGATCCCGACCTTGAAGGCCGCGAGGCGGCTCCGGAGCGCGAGGAGCGCCTCCTGGCCCGTGTCTTTCAGCAGGTAGACCGGCCCGGCGCCGTTCACCTTTCCCTGGACCTCAAAGCCCGCCTGAAGCGTCGTGACCGCCACGTCCTTGATCCTGGCGTCATCGATCCGCTTGGCTTCGAGGCCGTAATGGACGGGCAGCGACCAGGACACGTCGTCATAGGGCTCATAGGGAGTGTCGGGCGGGAACTCCTGGGGCAGGAGCAGGTCCACGGCGTAGTTCCGGTAGGGCTGGTCGAGCTTCACGACATAGGTCCCGGCGGCGAATTCCCCCTCATCGACCTTGAAGGCCGCGGCCGCCCGCGAGATCTCGATCCCGTGCCACATCAGGAGCTTGACCATCTCGGCCACGCGCCGGCGGTCGCCCTGGTCCTCCCGGATGGCGAAGGCGAAGGGACTTCCCTTCAGGCCCTTCTGCCAGGAGTTATATCCCTTGCGGTAGAAGTTGCGGAGCATCTCCTTGGCGTTCTTGGCGGCGTAGTCGAGGATGGCCAGGCAGCCGGTCTCCATGTAGTTCGTGTTGTCCCTAAGGGACCAGACGAATTTTCGCGGCGGGGGCAGCGGCCGGTACCATTCCCGGCTCGTGACGGGGCGCCCGACGTAGCGCTCCTCGTTCGACCGGAGGACGCGCTCCATGGTCTCGGCTGAGGCATTCCCGTACGTCTCGTAGCCGCGGCCCATGCTGTTGTGGTTGACGGCGAAGGAGTCGAGGTAATGGTGAGTCCAGCCCTCGCCGAACCCCCAGGTCCAGACACCCGGCATGCCCATGGAGGTCATGGCCCCAATCTCGGCGAAGGCCATCTCGAAGAACTCGTCGATGAGGATCGCGTCGAGGTTGTTATTGTACGGGCCTGTGCCGTTCCAGGTGTGGAGGAGCGGGATGGATTCGTGGAGATCGTGGATGACGGTCGGGTGGAAGTCGAAGAACATCCGGGTCACGGCCCGGGTCACCTCGAGGGCCTGCTGGTGCGTGTCCCGGTTGTTGTCGTGGAAGACGTAATGTCCCCAGTAGGGGGGAGAAACCGGCGGCAGCCGGTCGAAATCCGTCTTCCCCTTGAGGTAGCGGTAGAACCAATCCACCATCTTGTCGCGGCCGTCCGGTTCGGATTCCGGGTTGATGAGGACGATGACGTTGCTCCGGATCCTTTGGATCATCGGCTGGTCGGATACTGCCAGGCGATAGGCGAGCTCCATGACCATTTCCGGGCTGCCCGTCTCCGTCGAATGGAGCCCGGCGTTGAAGTAGTAGATCGGGCGGGCCGAGGCGATGAGGGCCTCGGCCGCCTCGGGGGTCGTCTTCCGAGGGTCGGCCAGGGCGGCGGTCGCCGCCTTGAGCTTGTCGAGGCTGCGGATCCCTTCCTCATCGGCGACGACGGCCAGGAGGATATCCCTCCCCTCTTCGCTCCGGCCGATGGTCTGAACGCGGACGCGCGGCGACGCCTCGGCCAGCTTGCGGAAGTAGCCGTAGATCTTGGCCGTGTCCGAGAGCTCCCCCTCGGCCCCGACGACATGGCCGAGATATTTGGTCGGCGAGGGCACCGTGTCGGAAGCGGGCACGTACGCGACCCAGGGGCTGCCGAAGCGGGCCTCGGTCGTGAGCTTGGCGATCGCCTCGGCTGAGCCCTTTTCGGGCGTATCGGGAGCGTAGGGATTCTTGTCCTGGGCGGCCGCGGAGACGATGAACGCGGCGCAGAGGAACAGCAGGAATAGCCTCGTGTAGTTGGGAGATTTTTTCATGGGTCCATGTCCTCTTTAGGCAAAGATCATTAGACTGTCGGCTGGCTGAAGAGGTAATTGGACAGCGCCTTATTGCATCGGGGACACCGATGAACGTAGTCGCTACCCAAGTCCGCCTGAAGATCGCAATTGCGGCGCCAGATTGGGGCGCACGTCTCACATCTAAGGATTAGTAGCCCGAATACGACGAGGGCAATTCCAAGAACGATTCGAACCATTTGAGAGAGAGATTAAGGTATGGCCTGGAAGATGTCAAGGCCGGCAACAGGAGGATGAGCTGCGAACGGGGATTCTCGCCCGTAAGCTCCTTGACTTCGGTGCGCGGCCGAGGATAGCATCATGCCGAGATCGAGAGGGAGTGACGGCATGGACGCACAAAAACGGCTCCTGACACTGTTCGCCTTGATCATCTGCGCGGCGGCTGCCGCTTACGGCTCCCGTCCGGCCGATCCCCTGGCCGGAGGCTTTGCGGCACCTCCGGCCGAAGCCCGGCCGTGGGTCTACTGGATGTGGATGGACGGCAACCTGAGCCGCGAGGGCATCACCGCGGACCTCGAAGCGATGAAGAGCGCCGGCCTCGGGGGCGCCATTATCTGCGAGGTAAACGTCGGTGTTCCGCGGGGCCCGGTCGAGTTCATGAGCCTGGACTGGCGGCGGCTCTTCAAGCATGTCGTCACCGAAGCGGAGCGGCTGGGCCTCGAAATCACGCTCAACGCCGGGCCCGGCTGGACGGGAAGCGGCGGACCGTGGGTCAAGCCGGAGCAGTCGATGCAGCACATCGTCGCGAGCGCCACGGAGGTCAGAGAGCCGGGACGTTTCGACGTCGTCCTGCCGCTCCCCAAGCGCCGGCCGGCTTTTTTCGGAGACGGCGCCCTCCCGCCGGACCAAGAAAAGGCCAAAAACGATTTTTACCGTGACGTGGCCGTCCTGGCCTTCCCGACGCCTCGGGGCGGCGGCACGATCACGGACATCGATGAGAAAGCCCTCTATGTCCGGGCGCCCTATTCGTCCCAGCCCGGCGTGAAACCGTTCCTGCCCTCCCCGGCGGACTATCCTTCCGTGCCGCCGGCCGCGGCCATCGATCCCTGGCGCATCGTCGACCTCTCCGCGCATCTCGGGACGGGCGGTCGCCTCGCGTGGGTCGTCCCGGAAGGACGCTGGACGATCCTCCGCTTCGGCCGGACCAGCACGGGCGCGAACACCCGGCCCGCGCCCGTCCCGGGGCTCGGCCTCGAGTGCGACAAGCTCGATCGGGCGGCGCTCGACGCGCATTACGACGCTTTCGTCGGAACTCTCCTCCGGGAGATCGGACAGCACAAGACGGCTGCCGGCGCCGGCTGGACCTTCCTCCACATCGACAGCTGGGAAATGGGAGCGCAGAACTGGACCGGAGCTTTTCGCGAGGAGTTCCGGCACCGCCGCGGCTACGACCCGCTCCCCTATCTCCCCGCATTGACGGGCCGGGCCGTCGCGAGCCTCGAGATCTCGGAGCGCTTCCTCTGGGACCTTCGCCTCACGGCCCAGGAGCTCGTCGTCGAGAACCACGCCGCCCACCTCAAGGAGCTCGGGCGGCGCGACGGTTTCGGGCTGTCCATTGAGCCCTACGACATGACCCCGTGCGCCGACATGACCCTCGGCGCCGTCGCCGACGTGCCCCAGGGCGAGTTCTGGCTCTACGGGTTCAACACAGCCCACAGCGTCATCGAGGCCGCAAGCGTCGCCCACACCTGCGGGCGGCGGGTCGTGGGCGCCGAGGCCTTCACGTCGAGCGACGCCGAGCGCTGGCAGGCCCACCCGGCCTCGATGAAGGCGCTCGGCGACTGGGCCTTCGCGGCCGGCGTCAACCGCATCGTCTTCCATCGCTTCCAGCACCAGGCCGGGCTCGACCTCCGGCCGGGCATGACTATGGGACCGTACGGCGTGCATTGGGAACGGACCCAGACATGGTGGGACATGGCCCCCGCTTACCACGCCTACCTGACTCGGTGTCAATACATGCTGCGCCAGGGACTGCCCGTGGCGGATATCTGCTATCTCGTCGCCGAGGGCGCCCCGCAGGTCTTCCGGGCCCCGGCTTCGGCGCTCCACGGCAGCCCGCCGGATCGGCTCGGCTGGAATTTCGATGCCTGCGCCCCGGAGACTCTTATCGCCTCCATGTCCGTCCGGGACGGCCGCCTCGTCCTCCCGGACGGCATGAGCTATCGGCTGCTCGTCCTTCCGGAACGCGAGACGATGACCCCGGGCCTCCTCCGGAAAGTCAGGGATCTGGCGGCCGCCGGGGCCACGATCGTCGGGCCGCCGCCGCGGAAATCGCCCGGTCTTGTTGGGTTTCCCGAATGCGACGCCGAGGTGAAAACGCTGGCCGCTAAGATCTGGGGCGACTGTGACGGCCTGCGAATCACGGGACATGCCGTGGGGAAAGGCCGTGTGATTTGGGAGCGAGGGGCGGCGGCAACAATAAACGGAGTACAGACGTCGAAACGAAAAAATCCGGGATTAGAAGCAGCCCTGGACCCCGGCCCACAGGCGGGATCCGTCGGAATAACGCCCCGGGGGCCAGCTCCGAATAAGACCCGGGCGGGCACGTGGGACGTCGGGGCGCCGCCGCTCTCAGAGCCCGAGCAGTACGGCGACTACGCCATCGTCGCCCGCACTCTGGCGGCGATGAATGTGCTTCCGGACTTCGAATCCAACGCCGACCTGCGGTATACCCATCGGCGGGACGGCGACCTGGACATCTACTTCGTTGCGAACGCCGAGGACCGAGCCCTGGCCGCGGAATGCATCTTCCGAGTGGGCGGCAAGCGGCCCGAGCTCTGGGACGCGGTGACCGGCGAGATCCGGGACCTCCCGGAGTTCACGGAATCGGGCGGCCGGACCGTCGTGCCGGCAAGTTTCGAGCCGCATCAATCCTTTTTCATCGTCTTCCGGAAGCCTGCGGGCGGAGCGAAGCCGTCGGTGGGGGCGAAGGCCTTAGCGCTGGCGGGACGGCCGATCAGGAATTTCGGCAGCGTCGAGGAAACCGGGAAGCTCGAGGGGGCGTGGGAAGTCGCGTTCGACCCGAAGTGGGGCGGGCCGGAGAGGATCACGTTCGGGAGTCTCAAGGACTGGAGCCTCCGCCCCGAAGAGGGGATCAAGTACTACTCCGGCCCGGCGACCTATCGGAAGGCTTTCGACCTACCCGGGGCGCCGGACCGAGGCGCCTCCCCACGCCTCTGGCTCGACCTCGGCACCGTGAAAAATATCGCCCGGGTGCGGCTCAACGGCAAGGAGCTCGGGGTCGTCTGGTGCGCTCCTTGGCGCGTGGAAATCACCGGGACGGTCAAACCGAAGGGAAACCGGCTGGAGATCACGGTCGCCAACCTTTGGCCCAACCGTCTCATCGGGGACGAAAACCTCCCGCCCGACTGCGACTACGGCCCAGGCGGGAACCTCCTCCGCTGGCCGGAGTGGCTCGAGAAGAAGCTGCCGCGGCCTTCCGCCGGCCGCTTCACCTTTTCGACTTGGAGATACTTCAGCAAGGACTCGCCCCTGCTCCCCTCCGGGCTCCTGGGCCCTGTGACCATCCGGTCGGATAAGCTATAATCGAAGCCGATGGATGATTTTGCGCAATCCTTCGAGCACAATTTCTATCTGACGGATGAGTATGCCCGGTTCTGCTCGACGATCACGAATATCCCCTTAAAAAAGAGGGCCGTTGCGGGCCAGGTCATCCATACCCTCAGGAACAAGAACGTCGCGATCAGCAATTACTCCGACGATCTTTGTCGGGAATTCAAGAGGCAGAAAATCACCCATCTCCGCGTCACGCCCGAGTTCAACGACCCGGCTCCCCGCCCTTCCCTCATGGAATACTCCATTTTCCATAAGACCACCTACGATGAAGCTTTCAAAAAATACCGGACGTCCTTCTTCCACGGCCTGAGGGAAGGCAGAAAATTCCCCCACCAGGTCCGGGTCGTTCGCCGGCCCGACGGCCGGCTCGTCGGCGACATATATCGTATTTACACGGACCAGATGAAACGTCACAACTCCTACCATTTCCCTCTGTCTTTCTTTGAGACTTTCCTGGCCAGCCCTTCGGCCCTGTTGTTCCTTATCGAATATCAGCAGCAGGTCATCGCGTATTTCTGCTGCTTCGAACACCACGACAATATCTACGCTTCCATCGGGGGCGGCAACCCCCGTTACTTTTCCCACAAGAGCTCCAACAAGCTCTATGACGAGCTCATCCGCTATGCCTGTCAAAACGGCCTCAACATCCATTTGGGCATCGGAGAACATGCCGCCGGCTACCAGAAGTTCAAGCGGAACGCCGGGTTGAGCTGTTATCGGGTCGAAAGGTTTCCCGACGATGATAACGTGCTCAGGCTGTCGATCCCATTCTTGAAGTTCAGGCTGACGGGCAAGGTCCTCGACGCAGCCTCGTCCCTTTTTCCTCACCTCGTCACCTACATCTCGATGCCGTTCACGTAAACCGATGAAACGCGTTTTCTCGTCCCCGGTCCTCAGAATAGCTTTCGGGTTCGTCCTGGCCGCCGTCTGCCTGTATTGGGTCTTCCACGGTACGGACTGGAAGACGCTGGCCGGGAATCTGAAGGCCATCGACCCGGCCTGGGCCTCGCTCGGTATGTCGCTCGTGGTGCTGAGCTTCGCCAGCCACGGCCTCCGATGGCGCCTCCTTCTCAAGCCTCTGGGAGCCATCCGGGTCCTCCGCGCCACCCAGGGAGTCTACTGCGGGATTCTCATCGACGAGCTCCTGCCGATGGGGTTCGGAGAGATCTCCCGGGCCTACATCGTATCGGTTTGGATGGGAAAGCCATTTGTGTCCATCATCCCCTCCATGGTCATGGAGCGCTTGTTCGAAGCCGTCTGGCTCGCGATCGGCATCGGCGCGACCGCCCTGGCCGTGCCGCTGCCCAGGGACCTCAATCGGGCGGTGGGCATCTTCGGCCTGATCGTCCTAGTGCTCGCCGGGTTCGTCCTGTTCATCACGGCCGGGAAAAAGAAGGGCGCGGAAAATGACAGCCCGCGAAGGATGCTCCGGGGAAGGCTCGCCCGCCGGCTCGGGTCGCTCCTCGGGCGCCTGGGAGACGGGTTCCGGTCCATCGGATTCTCGCGCGATCTTGGCGCGGCATTCATGATCTCGCTTTTCGTATTCGCCCTGCGGGCCGCGGCTCTGTGGTGCTTCATGAGGGCCTACGGGCTCCACCTCCCGTTCTGGATGGGGGCCGCGACGTTCGTCATCATCCTTTTCGGCACGGCTCTTCCCCTGACTCCGGCCAGCATCGGGACGAACCAATTTTTCTGTGTCGTCGGCCTGTCGCTTTTCGGTGTCGGGAAGACCGCCGCGGCCGGCTTTTCCATGGTCGGCTACATTCTCATGCTTTTCCCCACCCTGGCCATCGGAGCTTTCGCCCTGGCCAGGAGCGGGATCACGATTTCCGTTCTCAAGGAAAAGGTCCGTCGCCTGAAGGTGGACAAGGCGCGGAACTGACCTTGTCTCGATGCAACCGGGGCTTCAGACGGCCCAAGGTTTCCGGTGAGGATAATCGATCAGGCCGTTGGCCGCGTCGTCGCCGACGAACTTCTCGGCCGCGGGGTCCCAGATGAGCTTGCGTCCGATCTTCATGGCGATGTGAGCCAGCGCGCAGATCGAGTTCGAGCGGTGGCCCACCTCGACGGGCGCCGCGGGGTCCTTCCGGCTGCGCATGCATTCCAGGAAGTCCTTCATGTGATTGCCGCTTTGGTAGAGCTTGACCTCGCCCTGTCCGGGCTTCCAGCGGAGGATCTCCGGGTCCGAGGCCTTGATCTCTCCCCTCTGGACGAAGATCCAGCCGTGGTCGCCCTCGAAGCGGACGCCGGGAGGGTCCCCGGTCTCCAGGGTCATGTGGACACCGTTCGCATACGTCGCTTCGGCGCGGAATTTCGTGTGGACGTTGAAAGCTCCCCGGTCGGGGAATTCGGCCGTGGCTTTGATCGAGACCGGGCCGGTTTCGTCCGTGCCATTTCCCCATTGGGCGACGTCCACCATGTGGGAGCCCCAGTTGGCAACCATCCCCCGGCAGTAGGGCTCCACCTGCATCCATCCGGGCCGGTCGTAGCTCAGCTGGGGATGGACGCGGTCCTCGAAATAGGGTGCCGGCGGGGTCGGGCCGAGCCAGAAGTCATAGTCGAGGTTTCGCGGGACGGGCGTCGGCTGGGCGTTGCCGGTACCCTGGTCTTCCGGGAGCCAGACCCGGATCGTCTCGAGCTTGCCGATCCGGCCGTTCCGGACGATCTCGCAGGCCATGAGGAAGTGGATGGAGGAACGCTGCTGGGAGCCGACCTGCAGGATCCTCTTATTCTTACGCACAGCGGTGACAAGAGAACGCCCCTCGGCGATGGTGGAGGTCATCGGCTTTTCGAGGTAGATGTCCTTCCCGGCCCTGGCCGCGGCAACGCCGATGACCGCGTGCCAGAAATCCGGGCTGACGATGAGGACGCCGTCGATGTCCTTCCGGGCCAGGAGCTCGCGAAAATCATGATAGGCGGCGATCCCCTTGGAAGTCCCCTTGCCCAGTTCCTTCGCATAGATCTTCTCGGCCAGCCACTGGGCGTTGTCCAGGCGGTGGGAATCGATGTCGCAGACGGCGACGACGCGGGCCCCGGCCTCGAGGCCGCGGTAGATGAGCTCCTGCATGTCGGCCTGGCCCTGGCGGCCGACGCCGATGCAGCCGAGGAGCAGATCATCGCTTGGCGGGGTCGGGCGGCCGAACACCGACGCGGGAACGATCGCGGGCGCCACGGCCATCGCGGCTGTCGAAACCGCGGCCGTTCTCAGGAAATCCCTGCGGCTGATTCCGTTCCCCGGCTTGGTGTCGACCATTGATTTTCCCCTTCCGACGACTGAAGCTCCACGGACTTACGTCCGTGGGATCCAACTTTTGCAGGCTTTGGAGCGCCTGTCCCCGAATGGGGGTTCGCTCTTCCTCCGCGGACTCACGTCCGTCAAGGGACGAGCCTTCGGCTCGCCACTCGCCCGTGGTTTATATCCACGGGCGAGTACGGCGGAAGTGGACCCCCGGGCAAGCCCGGGGCCGGGCTTCCCAGTCCCGGTCCTGGCAAGGCCGGGGCCCCGGCCGCCGTGGAATCCCGCGAAGGGGATTGACCAGCCGATGGAGGACGCCGGGCGGGAACTGGAGATAACGGCCGGGCGTGAACTCGACCGTCAGGAAGCCGAGCCGGGCCCGAAAGTCCACGTCCCTCTCTTGATCACGCCGGAACTATATCTTGCCCTCGGGACGGGTGTCAAGGAAACCGGATGAGGCCCGAACCGCCCGAAGGTCCACGGCTCCCGTTATTTCGTCGGGACCCGGAATCCTTGGACCCGATGGAGTTCCCGCTCGACGACGTAGACGTCGCCCTTGTCGTTGACCGCGACTCCGGACGGGCCTGTGACCTGTCCCCCCGATGTTCCCGCGCCCAGACACGTGACGAACTTACCGTCGGGCGCGAATTTTTGGATCCGGTTGTTGCCCGTGTCGGCCACGTAAACATATCCGTCGCCGTCGAGGCAGAGCCCGAGGGGTCTAGCCAGCTCGCCTTCGGCCGTGCCCTGTTTTGCGAAGGCCCTGATCCAAACCCCGTCCGGAGTGAATTCTTGGACCCGGCCGCCCGTGTCGACGACGATGATCTCGTTCCCGGCATTGACGGCCACGCCGGAGGGGGCATAAAAGTCCCCCGGGCCCGTGCCCTGCTTCCCCCAGACTTTCTTGAGGATCCCAGTGTTGGAATACTTGACGACGCGGTGGTTCCTCGTGTCGGCCACATAGATGTCGTTGTTCTTATCGATGGCAATGCCGGTCGGAGCGCTGAGCTCGCCGTTCTTCACGCCCTGTCGCCCCCATCGGAAGATCTCCCGGCCGTTCCTGTCGAATTTTACCACCCGGGAGCTTCCGGAATCCGTGACGTAGATATTATCCTGGCTGTCGAAGGCGATGCCGGCCGGCGCGTCCAGCTTCCTGATCGTCAAACTCCGGTCGCTCCAAATCTGGATCCGGAATTCCGGGTCGAACTTCCGCACCTTGAAATCGCTCGCGTCGGCGATGTAGATGTTCCCGGACTTGTCCACGGCCACGGCCCTAGGGAGCTTGATGAATTTTCCGTCCGGCCCGCCCCATTTATTGAACGGAACATAATTCTTGACCGTCATGACGGCTGATACCTGGAGAGGCCCCGATCCTTCAGCAACCTGGCAGGGCTCTTCCCGGTCCGCGTAGAATTCGAGCGCCAGCTTGAGCTTGTGCTCGCCATACGGGATGTAGGGCAGCTCGCATTCGGTGGTCCTGCCGGTGTCCTGGTCGTCAAGGAACACCCGGGCGCCCGGAGGGGTCGAGCTGACTTTGATCGTCCGCCCGACACTCAGCAGGGGGTAGCTTTTCTCCGAGGCCGTTTCGGTCAGGAAGACGGACTCTTTGACCGCCCCGTACCCTTCTTTTTCGAGCTCCAGGGTGAATTTGGGGTTTTTTGTCCTGTGGATATAGGGAGAGGTGCCGACGACCTTGCCGTCGATCCTGACGCTCGCCTCCTTGGGCTCGGTCGAGATCGTGTACGCGTACTCGACGACCAGGCCCTTGTGCTGTTTCTCGGCGTTATCGAGGAGGCTGCTGATGGCCGGCTCGGAGATGTTCCGGGTCGTCGACTTGGCGAAAACATAATCCACCTCGAACATGTTCCGGAACTCCCGGATGGCGCCGGAGCCGTCACCCAGCTTCGCTTCCGCGATCCCGAGCCATAGATAGATGTCGCAGGCGGTCTGCTTCTGTTTCTGGCGATCTTCGAGGCTGAAGACTTTGGCGATGAGGGGCCGGAGATTTTCGGCGGCCAGGGCCAGGTCTTTTTCCAGTTTGATCATCTCCTTGCTTTCCTCGATCTTGACCCCGATCTGTGCGGCGATCTCAGCCTGGACCCTGATCGGGTCGGCGGGTGCGTCGCCCGACTCGGTTTCGCCCTCGCCGATCTCCTTCACGAGCATTTCATGGATATATCCGGTGCTCTTGACCCCGTCCCGTTCGAACTTGACTTTATAGAACTCTCCCTGCTTGGCCTCGGCCTCGAGGACTTTGTTTTGCGGGACGATCGCCAGCGTCTGGGCGCTCATGACGGGCGTCATATAGATCGGGGAATCATTTACGATGACCTTCACCTTGAGCCCGGCGGCAGGTGTGATCCTGACAAGGACGATCAGGAGGAGGACGGCGGCCCAAAAAATCCCGGTGGCTCGGACTTTTCTTGCTGACATCGAAACCCTCTCCTTCGGTCAGGCGGTCCATTCCGTCAACGGATATTGACGATCTTCCAGACCCCCCCGGCCTTTTTCAGATCCCAGTACTTCGGGCCGTTGATGACGATCTTCCTCATCCCGTCCTTCAGGTAGACGGCGGTCATCATCTGGAAAAACCCGGCCGTGGCCGTCAGGCGATCGGCAAAGCTGAACGACTCGTTTGCGATCCTCGATTTGATCCCATCGTACCCGTTGAAGATCACGCTGTATACCGTTTGGAGGCGGGAGGCCAGCGCCGGGGAGCCGAGCTCGTTGAGGATCGTGGAAAGGTCTTTGTTCTCCTCGGCCACCCGGTGCCGCTCGAGCATCTCTTGGATGTCTTGTTTTGACAGTGCGGTGTCCGCTTGAAACAGGTATTTCCGCGCATCCGAGTTGTTTTTGTCGAGCTTCAGAGCTTTCTCCATGTCCGCGACGCAGGCCGGGAGATCGCCGTTGTTGTAGCTGGCGATCCCCATCTCCAGGATGGAGGCCACTTGTCCATTGATCCGCTCGACCCTGGCGCCTTCCCTGGCCTTGTCCAGATAATCCCGGGCCACCGGATCCGTCGGGTCCTCGGACAGCATTTTCTCGGCCAGCCGGACCGTTCCTTCATAGTCCTTACGCTCCAGACCCTCCTTGAGCTTGGCCACCTTTTCTTCGGCCGGGGATACCGCGGGTCCTTGAGACGGGCCCGCCGCATGGGTGGCTGGGCTTTTCTCTCCATCTTTCGAGGTCTGAGGACCGGCAGCGGCCGTCCCGGACCCTCCGCCTTTCCCCCCAGAGAGGATCAGATAGCCGACTGCGGCTAGGAGGACAAAGACGGCTAGCCCCCCAGCCATGGCGAGGAGCCTCATTTTCCTGGCGGACGGCTTCTCGGGCTCTGCCGCCCCGGAACCGTAGGCTTGGGTCGCCTCGGCGAAATTCTCGGGGTCGGCGAGAGCTTCGACCAGCTCCCGGCCGCTTTGGTAGCGTTCATCTGGGCTCTTGGCCAGGGCCTTCTTGATCACGGCTTCATAGCCCCGCGGCAGGCTGTGGTTGATCTCCGTGACCTGCGGCGGCTCTTCGTTAACGATCTTGTAGACGATCGTGGAGAGGTTATCTCCGGCGAACGGCTTTTTCCCGGTCAGGAGCTCGTAGAGGATCACACCGAGGGCGAACAGGTCCGCCCGGTGGTCCACGGGGTTTCCCAGGACCTGCTCCGGCGACATGTAGCTGAGCGTCCCGACGGTCTTCCCCGGCCCGGTCATCGTGGACGTTTCGATGCGGGCCACCCCGAAGTCGGCCAGGAACGGCCTCCCGCTCTTGTCGAGCAGGATGTTGGCGGGCTTGATATCGCGATGGATGATCCCGTTCCGGTGGGCGAAATCCAAGGCCTCGGCGACCGGCCTGAGGAGGTCGATGACCTCCTGAGGCGAGAACCTTTTTCCCGAATCGATCAGGGCCTGGAGGCTCTGCCCGTCCACGTACTGCATGATGATGAAGGTCAGATCGCTCTCCCGGATGACGTCGTAGATGGTGATGATATTGGGATGGTTCAGGCGGCCCGCGGCCTTGGCTTCCCGGACGACCCGGGCCAGCATCTCTTCTTTTTCCTCGCCTTCGGTGAACGCATCGAAACGGATGGTCTTGACGGCCACCTCCCGCTCGATGTCCGGGTCCAGGCCCTTGTAGACGATTCCCATCCCCCCTCTCCCGAGGGTCCCGAGGATCTTGTATTTCCCTATTTTTTCTGCGGGAGGCCGTTGGTAGGCCGGCAGGTTGCGCAAGGAAGACGACCTCTTCCCCTTCATGACCCGGGTCCTTTCACACTGATAGGTGATTAAAAAATATAAGAGAGGGCCTTTATTGTCAAGAAGATTGTCAAGGGCTCTTCCCCGGGATTGACGCTCCCCTCCGTCGGTGTTATCCTTTGGCCAAGGGACCGAAGAAGGGAACATGGCGTTGAAGCCCCCGCATTCATTTCCGAGGAATGGACGGCCCGAAGTCCGACCCATGATCGAGGCATCCGAGCCAAAGGAGGAGTCATGTCTCTAAGGAAACGAGCCACCCTGGTTTTGGCGATCCTTCTGACCTCAAGCACCCTGACGGCCGCGGAGGTCCAGCTGACGGCGCTGCAGGTGCCCACGGGGCAATCTTTTGACATCGCGTTCAACAGGACGAGCCGGGCCCCATCGAAAGCGGAGCTCCGGGCGTCCATCATCTTCGAGAAGCGGCAGGGCTCCATCCTCCTGAGCTTCCAGAAGATGGAGCCGGCGGTCCTCTTCAGCGGCGACATCACGTCCTACGTCCTTTGGGCGGTGGGCGTCGACGGCACTGTGGACAACCTCGGCGAGGTGCCCATCGACCGGAAGAGTTGCTCCGGCTCCCAGCAATACTACGCGAGCAAGAGGATCTTCGCTCTGATGATGACGGCCGAGCCGGTGGCGGGAGTCAGCCGGCCGTCGGCGCTCGTCCTCTTCACTTCAGGCGAGCTCAGAATGCCGAACGTTCTGAACACGCCATTCACCTTCACCAATTTCCAGGAGGGGGCCAAGCCGGCCCTGGAGAGCATCGCCGGATTCCAGTACAGCGACGACACGCCGGCGGCTTTTATCCAGGCGCAGCGGGTGCTCGAAAAGGCCGAGAAGATGAACGCGGCCGCCGTGAATCCAACCGCGATGCGCAACGCCAAGACTGCCTTTGACAACGCCAATAAGGCGGTCCAGGCCAGGAGCGGCAAGAGCGAGATCGCGGCGATCTCCCGGCAGGCCCTGCAGCTGGCTTCCCAGGCCGTCATGGACACGATCCGGGCCAACGAAGCCCGGGCGGCCGCGGAAGCCGAGGCCAAGCGACAGGCCGAAAAGGCGGCCCTCGAACAGCGCGCCAGCGCGGCCGAGACCGAGGCCCAGCGGGTCTCCCGGGAGCTGAAAGAGGTGGAAACCCAGCGAGCGGCCCTGGCCCAGGAATCCAAGGAGATGGCCCAGCAGAGGGATGCTTTCGCCGCCGACCGGGACAGGGTCGCGGCGGAGCGGGACAAGGTGGCCACTGAGCGCGAGGCGATCAAAAAGGAAAGGGACGACCTGGCCGGAATGCTGAAGGGCGCCCTGTCCAAGGTGGCCGAGACGAACGAGACCGCCCGCGGGGTCATCGTCAGCCTGCCCGGCATCCTGTTCGACGTGAACAAGGCGACGTTGAAGTTCCCCTCGCAGCTCACGGTCGCCAAGCTGGCCGGCATCCTGACCGTCTTCCAGAACATGAACTTGAGCATCGAGGGCTACACCGACTCCACCGGCACGGACGAGATCAACATGAAGCTGTCCGCGGACCGGGCCAGGGCGGTCTATGATTTCCTGGGGGACCAGGGGATCCCCGAAAGCCGGATGAGGTACCAGGGCTTCGGCCCGGCCAACCCGGTCGCGCCCAACGACACCGAGTTCAACCGGGCCAAGAACCGCCGGGTGGAGGTGGTGCTCACCCAGGCCGCGAAAACCCCATGAGAGAGCGCCGATCGCCCGGCCCGAGTTCCTGAGCGAGAACCGGCTGTCCGAGTCCTGGCGGGCCGCCGCGTTCCGGGAAAAGATCATCGACGAGATCTACTACGCCCTCGGCCTTTCGAGAACGGGCCCAGGGCGCCGGCTCCTGGGGCCCGTCTTCCGGCCCGTGGCCGGCCGCTTCGGCCGAATTGCCGCCCGCGCCGACGGCGAAATCCCTTCGTCGGGCTTGAGCGGCGGCGCCCGCCGGATCCTTCCCGATCTTTCACTCCGCCCCGCCCCGCGGGGCGCGGAAAGCATTCCCCGGAACGGGCCCCTGCTCCTCGTTTCGAACCATCCCGGCGGGTTCGATTCCGTGGCCATCCTGGCCTCGGTCCCCCGGAAGGACATGAAGGTTTTCATCTCTGACGTCCCCTTCACCCGGGCCTTCCCTTTCGCCAAGCGATACTTCATCTATACTCCCAAGACCGTCGTGGGAGGCCAGGCGGCTCTCCGGTCGGGGGTCGAGCATCTCCAGGGCGGCGGGTCGCTCCTGATCTTCCCCCACCACGAAGTTGAGCCCGACCCCGAGCTGGGGCCCGGCGCGGCTGAGGCCATCGGGGATTGGTCCCGGAGCGTCGAGATCATGCTGCGCCGCGTCCCGCAGACCCGGCTCCAGGCGGTGATCGCGAGCGGCGTCCTCATGCCCAAATTCCTGCGAAACCCCCTGCTCAGGATCCGGAAAGAGCCCGCCCGGCGGCAGAAGCTGGCCGAGGTCATGCAGATCGTCCGGCAGATGCTTTTCCCGCGGAGTGTCCGCGTCGACATCCATGTCTCGTTCGGCCGGCCGGTCGAGGCGACGGCCCTGGCCCAGGACGAGCTGATGGCCGATGTCATCCGGATCGCGCGCGGCCTCCTGGACGACCATCTGGCCTCCTTGAGGACATCTTCTTGAACCCGTTCCGAGGCCCGTTCGGTCCGCCCTCGCGGCGGCCGGGAGCGGTCCCGAATGATTGTGAAACCGGGGCGTTCGGAATATAATGGGCGGCTTGAGCGGTTCCGCCCTGGTCCAGTTCCGGCGGCCGGCCGGGTCGCTCCGGAAAGAATGGAGATCGATCGTTGAAAGGCGTGGTCATCGCGGCGGGCAGAGGCAGCCGTTTCCAGGGAACGCGGGAGAGCAAGCCCCTATCCCCCGTGAACGGCAGGGCCCTCATCGAGTGGGTCATCCTGGCGGCCCGTCAGGCCGGGATCCGTGATTTCGTGGTGGTGACCGGCTACGCCCGGGAAAAGCTCGAGCCCTATCTCGAAAAATTGTCCGGGCAAAAGAAGATCCCGATCTCCTTCGTCTTCAACAACGAGTGGGAAAAGGAGAACGGGCTGTCCGTCTACAAGGCCCGGGAGCTCGCCGGAGAGAAGTTCGTCCTCCTGATGTCCGATCACATCTTCGACCCGGAGATCCTCGTCCGGCTGATGGGCCGGCCCATCGGGGAGGACGAGATCATCCTGGCCGTCGATCCGAACGTTGTGGACCACCCTACGGCGGACTTCGAGGACGTGACCAAGGTCCAGGTCGAGGACGGGAGGATCGCCGCGATCGGAAAAACGATCGCGGCTTATAACGCCTTTGACACGGGGATCTTTCTCTGCACCTCCGCACTCTTCCGGGCCCTCGAAGAAAGCCAGAAGAAGGGGGATTTCAGTCTCTCGGGAGGATTGAGGCTGATGGGGGAGCGCCGGAAGGCCAAAGTGATGGACATCGGCCGCGCCTTTTGGATCGACGTCGACGATGAGACGGCTTTGGCACGAGCGGAGAGACTCCTGGCCCGCCGCGGTGATCCCGGGCCCGGGGCCGTCCCCGCCGTCACGCACCGGAAGACGGATGGCCGTGGATCTTAGATCGCCCCGGAGCTGGATCAAGGCCGGCCTGACGGCCGTCGGGATCCTCCTCTTCCTTTATCTCATCCGCCGGATCGGCCTCCGGACTCTGGAGGTCAATCTCGCCCGGTTCGGACCTTGGTTCCTTCTGACTTCCATGATCGCCGCGGGCTGGCTCCTGTGCCAGGCCGGCGCCTGGTGGTTCATCCAGGACGCCTTCTTCCAGAGGGTGCCATTCGGCCTCCTCTTCCGCATCAAGATCATCAGCGACACCTTCAACCTGATCCTTCCCTCGGCGAGCCTGGGGGGGGACGCCATGCGGGCCTTCATGATCAGGGAGGATGTCCCCCTTAAAGATGGGATCCCCAGCGTCCTCTTTGACAAGACCATCGAGTTCATCGGGTCCCTGATCTTCCTGATCAGCGGTCTTTTCCTGGGGCTCGTATCGCTCCGGCTCCCGAGGACCCTGACCATTTCGGTGGCCATCAGCCTGGGCCTCATGGCCGTGGGGATCATCGCCATCGTCATCGTCCAGAAGAGAGGCCTGACCCTGACCCTGATGAATGTGGGCCGCCTGTTCCACCGGGCCAAGGGCTGGGCCTTGAAACATGAAAGCCAATTCGCGGCCATGGACGAGAGCTTCCGGCTTCTGTACAGCCGCTCGAACACCAGGGCCGTCCTGCCCATCGCCCTTCAGATCCTCGCCCGTCTCATCGGCACCCTCGAGGTCATGGTCATCATGGCGGTCCTGAAGGCCCCGGTCAGCTTCATCCAGGCCCTTTTCATCTCCACGGTCGTGGCGGCGGGCAATTTCGTCTTTTTCCTCCTCCCCGGCCAATGGGGCGTGATGGAAGGCGTCCACGTCATCGTCGTTCAGAGCCTGGGATATCCGGCGGCCATCGGCCTGAGCCTGTCGGTCATCCGGAGGATCCGTAAGCTCCTGTTCGCCGGGCTGGGATTGCTCCTGTTCGCGTCCCTGAAGAAAAGGTCGTCCGCGGGCGGGGGGTCATGATATCCGTGGACCGGGCCGTCATTCTCCTTGTCCGGGAGGGAACGGTTTCCTCAGGCTTGAAGGGGCCGACCGCCGGGAAACTTCTTGGGCTGACGCTTCTCGAGCGGGTGGTCCTGGCCGCCTCCCGATCCGGGGTCAGGGATTTTATCCTCGTCGGAGACGCGGGGACCGATGGGGAGAAAACGGTCGCCGGGCTGAGGAGAAACGCCCGGACCAGGGGTTTGGATCTTCGTCTCGAGCTCGTGCCCGTTTCGGAGATGGGCCGGTTCGCTGACGAAGGAAGATCCGACCGGCCTTTCTGGCTGATCCCGGCGGACCTCGTCTTCGATCCCCAGGCGCTCGCGGACGCGGCCCAGGCCGCTCCCGGGGCTGACACTCTGCTCCATCTGGTGGACCGCCATTCCCGGGCCGGCCGGCAGGGCGACGATGGGATCGGCCTGGCGATCGATGAACGGTCAGGCCTGGCCAGGGCCTTCGTCCCGGGCTCCGAACCGGGTGCGGCCGCTTACGCGGGGATCAGCCTTTGCCCGGCGGCGGTTTTTTCGAGGCTGAGCGTCGTGTTCGCCGGCCAGGGCGGCATCCGCCTGGACGCCGACACGCTGAACGCGGCCCTCCTGCCTTCGGGGTCCCCGGTCGTCGATGCCGGTGCATTTTGCCGCAGGGTCACGACGAGCGCCTCTCTCAAAGAAGCCCGCCGTTACCTGATGGGCACCGCCAGGAAGCCGACGGACGCCTTTTTCGCCCGCATGATCAACCGTCCCATCTCCCTCCTCATGACCCGGTTTTTCCTTCGGCTGGGGATCCCCCCGAACCCGCTCAGCATCATCTGCCTGGCGATCGGGCTCTTCAGCGGCCGGCTCATCGCCCAGGGTGGGTATCTCCATTCCCTCCTGGGCGCGTTCCTGTTCGAGTTCGCCTCGATCTTCGACGGCTGCGACGGGGAAATCGCCCGGCTGACATTCCGAATCTCCAAGTTCGGCGGCTTCCTCGACATGGTCGGGGATGCGGTCATCTTTGTCCTGTTCTTCCTGTGCCTGCCCGTCGGTCTTTACCGGAGCTCGCATCGGCCCGTCTGGCTGGTCCTCGGCGTCCTGGCCCTTCTGTCGATGGGGGCTTTCTATCTCCAGCTCGCGGCTTTCATGAAAAAGGCGAAGCTCGGCAACCTCGTGGTCGGGGTGGTCAAGGACATCGAGCGGAGCGCGGGCCGGCCGGGCTTCACCGGCCGCCTGGATGCGCTGGCCGCCAAGGTCGCCTTCATCTACCGCCGGGATTTTTTCTCCACGGTCGCCTTCATCGTCATCGGGCTGGGCGGGGCCGCGGTCCTCATGGGCCTGCTGGCGGTCTTCTTGCCCTTGGAGCCCGTCTACTTGTATTTCTATTCGAGAAGGCGCTTCCGGACCTAGAACCGACCCCGGACCGGCGCCGGCGCATTCGGGTCGAAGAATTTCCTCGGCATCTTTTCGTCCCGCATGGCCGTGTTGTAGACGAACCAAGCCATGACCGTCGCCGCCTGCATCAGGTCCCCTCGCGACAGGTGGTCGTAGACGTCCATGTTCGAATGATGGGTGAGCGAATCATATTCCAATACATCCTGGATAAACTGGAATCCCGGCAGGCCGATGCCGTCGAACGACAGGTGGTCCGTGCCGCCCGTGCTGCGGATCGTCACGGTCGCCGCCCCGAGGTCGTGGAAGGGCTTCAGCCACTCCTCGAAGATCGGCACCGCGGCGTTGTTCCCCTGGGCGTAGATGCCGCGGACCTTGCCGCTGCCGTTGTCGAGGTTGAAGTAGGCCGAGAACTTGTCGTATTCCGCCTTCTTTTCCTTCTTGGCCCGGTCGAAGAAATGGTTCGTGACATACCCCCGGGAGCCGATGAATCCCTGTTCCTCGCCGTCCCAGAGAGCGACCCGGATCGTGCGGCGGGGCTGGATGCCGATGGCCTTGAGGATCCTCACGGCTTCCATGGCCACGGCGCTGCCGGCGCCATTGTCCGTGGCCCCGGTGCCCGCGTGCCAGCTGTCGAAATGGCCGCCCAGCATGACGATTTCGTCCTTCAGCTTCTTGTCCACGCCCGGGATTTCAGCGACGACGTCGTAGCCCTGAAGGTCGTCCTCGGTGAAGCGGGCCTGGACCTCGACCTCGAGGCTGACGGGGACCTCTTTCTGGACGATGCGGACGATCCGGTTGTACTGTTCGACCGAAACGACGACCGACGGCAGGACGGCCGGAGCGTCTTTGGACTGGGACCCTCCGCTCGCGACAAAAACCGTCCCGTCCTTCCCCCGGCTGGCTTCGAGAAGCACGGCCGCCCCCTCGTCCTTCAGGAATTTGTTCATCGCCTGCTGGAGCTGCCGGCGGGCCATCATGTCCTCCATCCGGAACGCGAAGGCGGGCCGGGCACCGGGCTCGGGGGCCAGGGCCAGCTTTTTCAGCTCGTCCTCGGTCAGCCTTGAGGCGGCGGGGTCGAAGGAGATATCGACCGGCTGTTCGCCCTGGGTGAGGACGATGGCGTCCTTGAGCTTGCCCTTGTACTTATCGAGGTCGGCAATTTTCTTGACATCGAGGAGGATCGGATTCCCCTTGATGAGGCCGTTCGTTCCGGGCGTCCAGGCCTTCGGGTAGGCGATGAACGGCATATACTGCGGAGAGGTCATGGCGGCATAAAACTTCTGAAGCTCCCAGCCCCGCCCGTATGTGCCGTACGGCTCCATCTTCGCGTTGATCAGACCGATCTCCTTGAGCTTGCCCACGGCCCACTCCCCCGCCTTGCGATACTGGGGGGACTCCGCGAGACGCGGGCCGTAAACGTCGCAGAGATAAATCAAGAGGTCGGTTATTTTGGAATTCTCCAGGCCCTCTTTGCGGATGCGTTGCACGACCTGGAGGTCGACCTTTTCCTGGGCGGCGACCTGGATGACAAAGAGAAGCGCCAGGACCGCCACGATCACAGAACGTCTGACCGGATTCTTGCTCATCGATTCCTCCTCGGAAAATATCGGCCCTATCTTACATCAAAAGCCCCGGCTCAGCCAAGATCTCCGGTCGTCGACTGCGCATCTGCGAGTCGCGCCGGTCGGGAGAAGCCCGGTGCAGCCTCCCCCGCGGTTGACACGGGCGCGCCGTCGGTATAACTTGAATAATACGGAAGCTCCGCGGACTCACGTCCGTGGAATCCCGCGAAGGGGATTGACGAAGATCGAACGGGGGACAAAATGACAAGAACCATGCTTTGCCGAGGGGGCTTGATCCTCCTTTTCCTGACCGCATGCATCGTCCTGACTCCTCCACCGGTCGCCGCGGACATTTACAGGGCCCGGATGCTGACGGGAAAGGCCCCGGTCGAGCCGCCGGCGGTCAGCATCAGGATCGAGATCCAGAGCTTTACGACCCCCGAAGAAGTCCAGGCCTTGCAGGAGGCCTTGAACCAGGGCGGAATGGACGCTTTCCTGAAGGCTTTCCAGAACATGAAGAAGGGGGTCGTCAGGATCATGGACCGGCGGGGTTGGAACCTTCCGGTCCACGCGGCCCTGGTCGTTCCCCATGATAAAGGGAGGAAGATCCTCTGTTTCATGCTTCGCCAGGCCTGGGACCCGGGCGCGCAGCTGGTCAGGACGGGAGCCGATTTCTTCATGGTCCTGGAGCTGAACCTGAATGAAAAGGGCACCGGTGACGGCCGTCTCTATGAGGATGCCGGAATCAACCTCCGGCCCCAGGCCGGCGCGATCGAGATGGACAAGTACGGGTCCGCGCCCAAGATCCTCATCCAGGCCAGCCAGGTGAAATAAGCCCGGAGCGGTTCCGACGAGCGGTCGGTCCGCCTCCGTCAGGCGCCGTTCTTGACGCGCAGGTCTTCCGAGGCCTCGTGCCTGGCGAGGAAATCGTAGCTGATCGCCCCGAACTTGCAGGAATCGACGCATTTCAGGCACCGGACGCAGTCGGGGCTATTGGCCGACTCATAGATCTTGATGTCCACCGGGCAGTCCTCGCGGCACTTGTCGCAGAGCGTGCATTTCTCGTCGTCGACGGCCATCCGGAAAAGACTCCCCTTGTTGAACAGCCCCAGGATCGCGCCCAGCGGGCAGACGGCCCGGCAGAAGGGGCGCTTGCTGACGGTCATCCAGCCGAGAAAAAGGACGAGGAGGGCGATCTTCCAAAAATACATGAATCCGACGAGGCCCCTGAGTCCCTCGTTCAGGAGGACGAGGGGGATCCCCGCCTCCAGCGTCCCGGCCGGGCAGACCCACTTGCAGAACCAGGTCTGGCCGAAGCCCATCTGGTCGACGATGAGGAGCGGCAGGGCGACAACGAGGACGGCCAGGAAGACATAGCGGAAATAGGAGAAGAATCGCGGCACCCGGAGTTTGGGTGTCGGGATCTTGTGCATGAGCTCCTGGAGCAAGCCGAAGGGGCAGAGCCAGCCGCAGGGCATGCGGCCGATGACACTGCCCACGGTCCCGAGAAGGCCGATGACGTAGAGCCCGAACTTCTTTTCGGCGACCGAGAGGTTGAAGCGCAGGCCGCCGAAGAACGTCTGCATGGAGCCGATGGGGCAGGCGCCCAAGGCCGAAGGGCAGGAGTAGCAGTTCAGGACGGGGACGCAGACGCCCTTGACCTTCCCCTGGAAGATCTGTCCCGAGAGCCAGTTCGGCAGCCAGGCGTTGATCGCCAGGGCGCCGAAGGCCTGATACCAAGCCCTTTTTCGCCGGGGCTTCGTCAGGAATCCCACCATCCGTGCCTCAGCCGATCCCGATGCAGTCCAGGCAGACCGTAACGGCTTTCTCCAGGACCATCTTGTACTCACCGAGAACGAGTCCTGCGACCATCAGGGCGAGGAAAATGGTCAGCAGGACCCAGGGCAGCTTGCGCTTCATCCTTTCCCTCCGGCCAGGCATTTTTTCACGGCCGCTTCGAGCTCGGCGATGTGTTCCGGCTTGAAGCCCTGGTGGACATGGACGATCGTCCCCGTCGCGTCGATCAGGTAGACGACGGGGATGGTGGCGGCGTCGTAGGGTTTTTTCATATCCTGGGCCGTGTGGAGGATCCCATCGGACCCGGGGCCGGCGGTCGCGTCGGCGAGCATGGGATAAGTGATCTGGAGCTTAGCGTAGAACGGCCTGACGACCTTGGACCCCCGCTCGTCCAGGGCGATCCCGAAGAGCCTCAGGCCGCCTTGTTCCTGGTCCTCGCCGGGCTTATATTTTTCATGGAGCTTCTGCATGTAAGGCATGGCCGCCCGGCAGGGCACGCACCAGGTCGCCCCGAAATCGATGAGGACGGCGGCCGGGTGGGTCTTGCGGATCTGACTCTTCCCGGCCACGATCTCGCTGACGATCAGGGTCAGCCGGCCGTCCTCCATCTTGACGGTGTATTCCTTATCGTCGATATTTTTCAGCGAGAAAGGGAGGAACTGCCGGCCCGGCTTCATGAGGGCGGAAGCCGAAGGGGCCGCGAGAAGCAGGACGAGGAAGCCGGCCGCGATTCTCAGGCTCGTTCTCATTTACGCTCCTCAGCTCCGACTTACGGATGTCTAGTTTAGTCCGGCATCTGTCCTTTTACAAGGCGCAAAGGACTGACGGGTCCTGTCCCGACGCGTCTGTCAGAGGGGCCGAGGGGATGGCCTCCACTCCAGAGCGCGGTTCTTCACGCCTTCCCGAAGCGTTCTTTCTCGGCGTCTGCGGAACTCGCTCAACGACTTCATGACGCTCCTTTGCCGGTTCTTGCTCAGACATCCTCGCCGTCCTCCAGAGAGGGAACCCTCTCTGGAGGGTTCCCTCGAAAAACGCCTCGGCAAGGCTAAACCGCGCATGACATTCCGGCCATTCCCCTCAGCCCCTCTTTATGCACCGGGCCATCCGTCTTTTTTGATCGCCAGAACAAGTACAGGAATGCAAAGACGTCTGGGTGAAGCCGTTTAAAAACTAAATGCGAAGCCGAGTCCGCCCTGAAGGCCGCCGAGGTCGGCCGTCAGAGGATCCGTCTCTGCGGCTTTATTACGGAAGGACGTATAGCGGCCATGGAAGTCGACGGACAGCGGCCCCGTGATCCTGACGAGGAGGCCGATCTGGGCGAGCAGGCCGAGCTTCGAGCCGCTGACCGTGCCGATGACGTTCGTTTCCTTGTACAGGAAGTACCCAGCGGCGAGAGCCGCATAGGGCCTGACCCTGACGGACGTCGACTGAATCTTGAGCCCCGCGAACAGCGGGACGACCCGCAGGGTCGTGTCTTCCAAGGTATAGGTGAGCTTTCCCTTTTTATGATAATAATCGGCGCCGGCCCAGAGGCCGAGGCCTTTCCATAAGGGAACCGTGAGGTCCGCGCCGAACACCAGGCCGTTCTTGTAAACGTCCCGGACGTCCTGTGAATTCGGCCGGAGATACCCCATCCTCGCCTCGACCGTCGCCGCAGAGCTCCAGGCCGTCCCGGCCAGCCAGATCATCGACAATACGGGGCCGATCCGGGCCCCGATCCTTTTCATGCGTTTCTCTCCTCCGCGCGAACGCCCGCGGCTCCCGACGGCCCTCAAGCGAGGATTGATTCTAGGAGAGTTCTCCGGCCGGTGTCAAGCCAAGCCGACGTTGACACCTCTCCTGGGGTCTCTTACAATAAGGCAAACCTTAGCCGATCGATCACAGACCCTATTTCAAGCGTCTGAGGTGAAAGATGTATGCCGTCGGCATTGATTCCGGAACGCAGGGCACGAAAGCCCTGGTCGTTGATTTCGAGACCGGGCAGGTCCTGGGCAAGGGGCATGCTCCCCACGAAATGGTCCCCGGCCTGCCGCCGGGCGCGAGCGAACAGGATCCGGCAACCTGGGTGAAGGCCATGGAGAGCGCGCTCGCCGCCGCTCTCAAGGAATCCCGGGTGGACCCGAAGAAGGTCGTTTCCCTCGGCATATCGGGCCAGCAGCACGGTTTCGTCCCGCTCGATCGCCGGGGCCGGCCCATCCGGCCGGCCAAGCTCTGGAACGACACCTCGACGATCGAGGAAACGGAGATGATCGTCGGCCGCCTCGGCGGGACCAAGGAATTCATCTGCAAGCTCGGGATCAGCCTGGCCGTCGGCTTCACGGCCTCGAAGATCCTCTGGCTCAAGAGGCACGAGCCCGAAAACTTTGAAAAGCTCGCGACCGTCCTTCTTCCCCACAACTACCTGAATCACCATCTGACCGGGCGGGCCCACATGGAATACGGCGACGCCTCCGGGACGGGCCTCATGGACGTCAGGACTCTCCGTTGGAGCGAGGAGGCTGCTCGCGCCGTCGACCCCGATCTGCCCGGAAAGCTCCCGGCCCTCAGTCACCCCCGTGAGCCCGTAGGCTTCGTACGGAAGGCCGTCGCCGCCCGGTTCGGGCTGGGCAGGGTCCTCGTCTCGGCCGGCGGCGGCGACAACATGATGGGCGCCATCGGGACGGGGAACGTGAGGCCCGGGGTCTCGACCCTTAGCCTCGGCACTTCGGGCACGATCTATTCCCACTCCGGCCGGGCGTTCGTGGACCCGGAGGGCGAGATCGCCGCTTTCTGCGGCAGCACCGGCGGCTGGCTGCCCCTCCTCTGCACGATGAACGTCACGAACACGACGGAGATCTTCAAGTCCGTCTTCAAGCTCAACAACCGGAGCCTCGAGGCGCTGGCCGCGAAGGCCGGGCCAGGATCCGGCGGCCTCCTCTTCCTGCCCTTCGTCGACGGCGAGAGGGTCCCCGTCCTCCCTTTCTCGAGCGCCGTCTTTTTCGGCCTCAACCGGGGAACTTTCGACGCCGCCCATCTGGCCCGCTCCGTGATGGAAGGGACGATCCTCAATCTGGGCTACGGCTTCGCCAGGATGCGGGCCCTCGGGCTCAAGCCGGACGAGATCCGGGCCACGGGCGGCGGGTCGAAAAGCCGGCTTTGGCTCCAGATCGCGGCCGACATTCTCGGGACCCCGGTCGTGACCTTGAGGGAACAGGAGGCGGCGGCCTACGGCGGGGCGCTCCAATCGGTCTGGTGCTGGCAGCTGGAAAAAGGGGAAAAGGTGCGCATCGGAGAGATCACGGGACCGCGCGTGGCCCTGAGCAGGCTCGCCGCGGCTCCGGACCCGAAAAGCTCAGGCGTTTATGAAGTCCTTCAGGAAAGGTTCAATTCCCTCTGGAAGACGCTCGAGCCGGAATTCAAGGCCCGGAAGAGGGCGTCCGGCAGTTTCTGATCCTTCAAGGTCACGCGTGCCCACAGGGGCCGATCAGTGCTTGTGAAGGTCCTTGTGCATGATCTTGCGGATCTCGTGGAGCCGGTCGTGGGCCGGAAGCCCCACCAGCTGCTTGTTCATGAACTCGTCGTTCTCGGCCTGGAGCATGCGGGCGACGTAGTCGATGACGGCCGGCGGAAATACGCCGTCCCGCTCGTACAGGTCCCTCTTCTGGAGGAGGAGACGGCTCGACTCGACGCAGCTCGCGGGCAGGGCGGGAAGCTTTTTGAGGAGCTCCTTGTCCGAGAAGACGTTCCCCTTGACGTAGAGCTTCTCCGCGAGCTCCAGGGGTCCGCGCTCTTTGAAAAGGGATTGGTCCCCGCCGAAAGCCCAGTTCGCGGCCATCGTGATGCCGGCCAGCACGAGATGGATGAGGGCGCTGCCGTCGGGGCTCCGCAGCTCCACCGTCTGCCGTCCACCCGGGACCCCCTTGAAATCCTCGGCCTGCCGGGGATTGACCTTTTTCGCCGGGTTGGAGAGGTTCGTCCAGCCCAACGGGACCCGGATCAGGGCGCTCCGGTTGAGGTCGCTCCAGCAAACCCGGGTCGGGGCTTCGTGGTTCGGGACCAGCCGGAGGTAGGCTGAGGAGACGGTGTTCCCGAAGGCCGTCAGGGAATCGGCATATTCGCACAGGCCGCCGATGAGCTTCCGAGCGGCCTCGGACAGCCGGCCGTCCGGACCGGTCATGAGGCCCTTGCCGTCCTTTTCGAGCTCGAGATGGAAATGGAGGCCGTTCCCGGCGATGTCTTCCTCGAGCTTCGGGGTGAAGGTGGCGACGGAGCCGTGCCGGTACGCCGTGCTCCGGATGATCCAGCGGCCGAGGACGAGGGCATCGGCCATCTCCTCCACCGGCCGGGGCAGGTACTCGATCTCGAGCTGCTCGGCGCGCCGGCCCTGGATCTCTTCGACGTCGCTCCGGACGCTTTCGATGAGACCGACCTCGCTGTGGGCGTACTTGACCGCCCCCGTGACCTGGGTGATATGGCGCAGCATCTCGTTCAGGACCGGTCCGCTCTTGATGAACGGCATGGCGCCGTGGTAGCCGCCATGGCCCGAGACCGGATAGGTTTTCTCGGCAGGCGGGCTCAGGAGGAAAAACTCCAGCTCTCCCAGGGCGTTGAGCTCGAAACCCGTGGCCGAACGGAAGAGCCCGGCGGCCCGGGCGAGGATGTTGTCGAGGGTGAAGGGGGCCGGGCTCCCGTCCTTGGCGAGATAACGGCAGATGAAATCGAGGCTTCCTTCGTCGAAGGGATTGAAGAAGGCCGTGCTGTACTGGGGGACGACGTAGAGGTCGGAGAGGGCCATGTCCACCATCCCCTTGAAGAGCGAGGACCCGTCCACCCTCTCGCCTTCGGCTAGGATGGTTTCGACCTGGGAGCGGCTCGCCGCCGGAATCTTGAGCTCCTTGAGCTTGCCGTCCAGGGCCGTATAGTGGAACGTGAGGCGCTCGACCTGCCGCTTTTCGATGACTTTCAGGATGTCGGCCCGGAGGAAATCCCGGGGGGATTTATCGAGGATCAGGGACAAGGGATTGGCCAGGGCCAACGGCGAGGGCTGGTTTGTCATCGCATATCGCTCCTTCATCTAGGGGCGGCCTCCGCTCGGAGGACGGGGGCGGACCCTGATTTCGCCGGAAAGATGTTCATTTTAAAGGAAAAGGACGGCCAGGTCAATCCCCTTCGCGGGATTCCACGGCGGCCGGGGCCTCGGGCTTGCCAGGACCCGGACTGGGAAGCCCGGCCCCGGGCTTGCCCGGGGGTCCACTTCCGCCGTACTCGCCCGTGGATATAAGCCACGGGCGAGTGGCGAGCCGAAGGCTCGTCCCTTGACGGACGTGAGTCCGCGGAGGAAGAGCGAACCCCCACTTCGGGGACAGGCGCTCCAAAGCCTGCAAAAGTCGGATCCCACGGACGTAAGTCCGTGGAGCTTCAGTAAAGGAGATAGGGCTTGCGGAGCTCGTCGAAAGCGGCGAACCCGGGCCTGAGTCCCTCGACGATCGTCCGGACCGCGGTCCCGGCCTCGAGCGCCTCGCGGACCCGGTGTGTCCCCATGACCTTGTCGAAGTAGTCCTTGTGGAATTCGAACTTGTCCGGGTACGTGTCGCGGATGGCTTTGACGATATGCAGGAACGTCTCGAAAGACCGGTAGCGGGAGCGGTCGGTCACGTGGATCTGGCAGCCCCCGCAGAGTTGGCCCTGGAACTTGGAAAAGGTCGGCGTGAACCAGGCTTCCCGGAAGACGACCCCCGCGAGGTCGAAGGCGTTGAGTTTCGCCGCGAGCGCGAACCCGTCGATCCAGGGCGCGCCGAAGAGCTCGAACGGCCTCGTCGTCCCCCGCCCCTCGGAGACGTTGGTCCCTTCGAACGCAACCTGGCCGGGATAGACGGTCGCGGTCTCAAGGGTCGGCATGTTGGGGGACGGGATGATCCAGGGAAGGCCGGTCTGGTCGAACCACATCGTCCGCCTCCACCCTTCCATCGGGACAACCGTCAGCTTAGCCTTCCGAGGGAGGAACCTGTCGTTGAAGAGCCGGGCCAGCTCGCCCATGGTCATCCCGAACCGTTCGGGGATGGGATAGAGGCCGATGTAGGAGCTCGAGCCGGGATAGTCGACGACCGGGCCTTCCATGTCGACTCCGTTGACGGGGTTGGGCCGGTCGAGGACGATGAAGTCGACGCCGCTCTCGGCGCACGCCTGCATAACCAGGGCCATCGTCGCGATATAAGTATAGACCCGGGTCCCGACATCCTGGATGTCATAGATCATGACGTCGATGTCCCGGACCATGGTTTTTCCGGGCGCCTTGCCGTCGGACTTGGTGTCGAAGGACCGCATGTACTCATCGATATTCTTGAGCATCCCGGGCTCGGGCTTCATCGACTGGCCGTAGAGGCTGAAAACCGGCAGGTTGTACTTCTTGTCATAATAGAACGGGACGTACTCCCCGGCCTGGGCGTCCCCGCGGACGCCGTGTTCCGGCCCGTAGAGGGCGACCAGCTTGACCTTCGGGTTGCCGGCCAGGAGGTCCACCGTGCTCCGGAGCCGGCCGTCGGCCCCCGTCGGGTTCGTGATGAGCCCGACCCTTTTGCCCGTGACCAGGTCGAGATGCTTCTCGAGGAGCACCTCGATGCCCGTCTTGACCCGTCCGGCAGCGGGAGGCGTCTCAGCCCGCCGGCCCGTTGAGCAGGCCGGGACGACAAGGGACGCCGCCAAGGCCAGAAAGGCCGGCCAGATCAGGGGAGTTCTCAACGCTTTTCGGGAAACGCATGCGGCCTGATTCATCATGGCTCACCATCCTGCGGAGGAAGTCGGACGCGGACAAGAATATCAAGACCTTCCTCCGGGAGTCAACCGGCGTGGGGACCCTGGCGGAGAAATCATTGCGGCCGGAAATTTCAGGTTGATTCCTGCCGGGAAATGGTCTATAAAAGAAAAGAGGGTGTTTTCATCCGGAAAGGCCAAGGAAATTTTGAGGGGTAACCGACCGCTGATCCGTGTCCTCGCGGCCTCGGCCGCCCTTCTCGTCTGCGCCCTGCTCTCCCCCGCCGCGGACATTCCCTGCGTCTGGACCGGCGTCGAAAAGATCGTGGCCGTGGGCGATCTCCACGGCGACTATGACAACTTCGTCCTGATCCTGAAAGGCACCGGGATGGTCGCCGACGACCTTCACTGGTCCGGGGGGGCCACCCACCTCGTCCAGGTCGGCGACATCCTCGACAGGGGGACGAGGGCCAAGGACATCTTTGACCTCCTGATGCGCCTTGAAAAAGAAGCGGCGGAAGCCGGGGGGATGGTTCACGTCCTCCTCGGCAACCACGAGGAGATGAACATCGACGGGATGGCCCTGGATTATCCCGACTACGTCACCGTCGAGCAGTTCGTCTCGTTCCTCCCCGAGAGTTTCCGGAAGGCCCGGGAAAAGAAATACATCTCCGGCCTTCCGGCCGCCGACCGGGCCGTGGCCGAAACGAAGCGTTTGGACTTGGCTTCGGACAGCGGCTTGCGTCTCTTCTGGACGACCGAGAAAAAGGAGGATGCGGCCAAGCGGGCCTACATCAACGGTTTCAACGAGACCTACGGAAAATGGCTGCTTCAGAAGAATGCCGTCATCAAGATCAACGACATCGTCTTCGCCCACGCCGGCATCAGCCGGGAATTCTCCTCATGGAAGCTCCGGGACATCAACGTCACTCTTCGGAACGAGCTCGAGTTCTTCCGGGGGCGGATGAGGAACCCGAAATCCATCGCCAGGCCTTTCCAGCCGAAGATCGTCTACAACTCCGAAGGTCCGCTCTGGTACAGGGGCCTGGCTTACATGGACGAAACGTCGTCCCAGAACGAGGTCAACCATATCCTCGCCGACCTGGGGGCTCGGGCCATCGTCGTCGGCCACACCTATAACCGTTCCGGCGGAACCAGCCCGATCGTCCCTCGGAGCATAGAAGGCGTCAGCCGGTATCACAATAGAATCTTCATCATCGACACGGGCATCTCCAGCGTCTATGGGGGAACTCCCTCGGCCCTGCTCATCCATGACGACCATTTCAGCCTGTGGGAGCCGCATGAGGACGTGGACATGAAAGGTCTTGAAGTCTCCCCGACGGTGGCCGGCCCATTGTCCGCCGAGGATCATGAGAAATTCCTCAGGGAGGCCGCCGTCGTCAAGGTCCAGAAGGGGACCGTGGCGGGACGGACGGCGCCCTGGAAGATCACCCTGGAGGACGGGGGCACCACCAGGAAGGCGCTTTTCAAGTACATCGACCGCCGGAGGCCGGAGCTCATCCCCGAAAGCTACAAGTACGAACTGGCGGCCTACGAGCTCTGCAAGTATCTCGGTCTCGATTTTGTGCCGCCTGTCGTGGAACGGGAGATCGACGGCCAGCCCGGATCGCTCCAGATGTTCGTCGAAAACTCCGTCAAGGAAGGGGAGAGAAAAGCGCGGAAGCTCCTGCCGGGCGATCCAAAGGCCTTCGACCAAGCCATGGCCGACCTCAAGGTCTTTGAAAATCTCGTTTATGATTCCTGCACCAACGACGAGGATACCCTGATCAGCCAGGACGACTGGAAAGTCTACAGGGTCGATTTCGCCCAGGCCTTCGAACCGCAGAAAAATACGGTCCGGGGATGCGAGATCCTCCAGTGTTCCCGGAAGCTCTACAAGAAGCTCCTCGATTGGGACCCGGACAAGGTCACGGCCCTTCTCTCCCCCTTTCTCAATAGGGAAGAGCTGGGGGCCCTCGACGCCCGCCGGGGCTCGATCGTCTGGATGATCAGGAGACGGATCGAAACGCAGGGGGAGCGCACGGTCCTGTTCTGAACGCTTGAGCTCAGGGAGGGGGGAATGGCCGACACCGGGCAAACGGGGGGTCGCGGGCCGGAATCTGTTTCCTACAATATCTTCTACCGCTTTCTCCGGCTCTTCGCCGACATCCGGCAGGGAGAAGCCGGCAAGGCGCTCTTGCTGGCCGCCAATGTCTTCCTCATCCTCATGGCCTACTACATCATCAAGCCTGTTCGGGACGCCCTCATCCTGACTGCCAAGACGCCCGAGATGAAAAGCTATCTGGGGGCTGCTCAGGCCGTCCTGTTGATCTTCGTCATCAAGGCCTTCAGCCGCCTTTCCTCCCGGGTCGCCCGTCACATTCTGATCACTTGGGTGACGCTCTTCTTCATATCCAACCTTGTCCTCTTCAACGTCCTCGAGTGGAGCCGTGTCCCCATGGGTACGATCGGCATCATCTTCTATATCTGGATCGGAATCTTTAACCTGCTTGTTGTCGCCCAGTTCTGGGGTTTCGCGAACGATTTGTACGACGAGGACATCGGGAAACGGATCTTCCCGTTGATCTGGCTGGGCGGCACGTTGGGCGCTCCCTTGGGCTCCAAGATCAACACCTGGCTCGTCAGGCCGTTGGGCGTTTACCCTCTGATGTTCGTCTGCGCCGGCGTTCTGGTCATCTGTATCTTTATAGCGGTCGCCATCCATAGGAGAGAGATCCGGGAGATCCAGAAACGGAAGGACCTTCCTCCGGCCGAGCTCGAACTCAGGAAGAAAGTCCAGCAGGAGCCCCTCAAGCGCGGCGGCGGTTTCCGCCTTGTGTTCAAGAGCCGGTACCTGCTTCTCGTCGCCCTTGTCATAGGCATCTACAACTTCATTAATGCCAACGGGGAATATATGATCGGCCGGGTGATCTCGGGGATCGCTGATAAAGTCGTCCAGCTCGGGGGCGCGGGGGGGGTGGGCAAAGCTCAGATCGTCGACAAGTTCTTCGCCGATTACCAGTTCCTGACCAGCATCCTGACCATCATCATCCAGCTCTTCCTGGTCTCCCGCATCTTCAAGTGGGTCGGCATCAGCGGCGCTTTGCTGTTTCTACCTCTGATCGCCCTGTTCGGCTACGGCCTGATCACCTTGGGCGCTACGCTGGTCCTCCTGAAATGGGTCAAGTCTCTCGAGAACGGGACGGACTACTCCCTGATGAACACGACCAAGGGCGCCCTGTTCCTGGTGACAACACGGGAGGAAAAATACAAGGCCAAGGCGGCCATCGATACATTTTTCGTCCGCGGAGGAGACACGCTGGCCGCCCTCGCCGTCTTCCTGGGGACGACCTACCTGGCGGCCAAGGTCGAAGGCTACGCCGTTCTGAACGTCATCATGGTCGTGGTCTGGATCCTGTTGACCATCCTGGTTATCCGGGAGTACAAGAAGATCAAGGCTCGGGCCGAAGACGCCGGGAAGCCGGCGGCGGCTTGATTTTAAAAAAAATGCGGCTTATGATACGGCTAAAGGGGAAACCTACCGGGGATATGATCATGAAGCGCTGGGCGATGCTCCTCCTTTATTCCCTGACGTTGTCTTTCGCCCATGGACTTCTTTACGGCCAGTTCAAGCCCGAGGAGATCGCCCGCCGCGCCGAGATGGAGACATTCCTCGTCACGGCCGAGATCGTCCGGTCCGAACCGGTCGGCGAGGGCGTCACCCATCCCTACCGGCTCGACCTCAGGAAGGGTGATCTCGAGACCAAGGCCTTCTGGAAAAACCCGAGCGGGATGATGGGCGGCTTCTTGGAAGGCTGGCAGTATGAGATCGCCGCCTACCGGCTCGACAAGCTCATCGGGCTCAACATGGTCCCGGTCACCGTGGAGCGCGAGTTCCAGGGCAAGAAGGGGGCCCTTTCTCTCTATGCCGAGAACAAGTACAGCCTTCTCAAGATCACCGACCTGGGGATCCGGATCCCCGACGAAGCCCAGGGGCGGGTCGAAAAAATGAAGTGGCTCGCCCGGGCCTGGGACAGCCTCGTCGGCAACGAGGACCGGACCCGGCAGAATGTCCTCTACACGGAAGACTGGAGGACGATCCTGATCGACCATTCCCGGGCCTTCCGTTCGACCAAGAAGTTCACCGAGAAGCTGATGTTCGGAGCCGACGGGATCGTTAAGGGCGAAGACGGACGTGCCCTGCTCTTCCGCCGGGTCCCCCGCTGGTTCTACGAAAAAGTGAAAGCCCTGACGTTCGGCTTCGTCAGGGACGCCGTGGGAGCCACTCTGACGGACAAAGAGATCCGGTCGCTCCTCGACCGCCGCGACCTCCTCATCAAGGAGATCGACGCTCAGGTCCGTGAGCAGGGGGAAGCCAACGTCCTCTACGACTGAGACGGCCGGGGCCGTCTGAGGGACATAAAGATCCGAAGGGAGGGTCACGATGGAAAAGATGAAAAAGGGTCTGATCATTCTGGTCCTTTGCGGCCTGGCCGCCGTGGAGGCCCCGCGGCTCCTGGCCCAGTTCACGGCCGAGGAGCTGGCCCAACAGGCGCAATGGGAGGATTTCCTGAAGACGGCCCAGATCATCGGTCAAAAACAGCTCACCGGTGAAGAAGCGGTCACGAACCCCTGGGTCCTGACGCTCAAGAAGGGCGACCTCACGCACCGGGCCTTGTGGAAGAATGCCGAGGGCCGGCAAAAAGGCTATATCGAGGGCTGGCAATGGGAAATTGCCTCTTACCGCCTGGACAGGTTCCTCGGTCTCAACATGGTGCCGCCGACCGTGGAACGCCGGTTCCAGGAAAACCGGGGCTCCTGCCAGTACTGGATGGATGATTGTATCACGCTCAAGGAAAAAGAAGAAAAGAAGATCAAAACGCCCTCTTATAAGGTCTTCCCCATGAACCGGAGCATTTACCTCCAGAGATTCTGGGACAATCTGATCGCCAATGAGGACCGCCACCAGAACCAGATCCTGCTCACCAAGGACTGGCGGATGATCCTCATCGACCACTCCAGGTCCTTCCGAACTTCGAAGAAGTTCACGGAGAAGCTCATCTATACCGAGAAGCACCCGGAAGGCCCCAAGCTCATGAGCGAGCTGCCCCGGGCGCTCGTCGAGAAGATCAAGGCGCTCACCCCTGAGAGCATCAAAGCCGCCGTCGGCGAATACCTGACGGACGAGGAAATCAAGGCCGTCTTGATTCGCCGGGACCTCATCCTGACAGAGATCGATAAGCTCATCAAGAAAAACGGAGAGGATCAGGTCTTGTACTGACCGGCGCCGCCGGCGCGGGTCTAGAGCTTCTTGTAGATCGTCAGGATATTCTCTCCGTCGTCCCGGCGGTACGAGAACCCGTCCATCAGGGTCTTGAAGAGGTGGACCCCGAACCCTCCCCTCGTTCCCCTGCGGATCTTATCGTCGAGGTCGGGCGGCGGCCAGGCGACCGGGTCGAAGGGGACGCCCCGGTCGCGGATCTCCATATAAAAGGTCCCGGCGTCGTCCCAGACCCGGACCGACATCTCTCCGGTCGCTCCCGGGTAGGCATAAAGGGCGATATTGACGAAGATCTCGTGGAGCGAGAGCTCGAGCTTCATGAGGTCTTCCTCGGCAAGCCGCAGGCCGTGAAGGCTCTCGTAGAGGAACCCGCGGACCCGGTCGATTTCGGCCAAGTCCGCCCGGACGGTCAGCTCTTTCGATCCGGGAGCGTTCAACGGTTCCTCCTCGCTGCCGTTCCTCAGCTCTTTCTCTTGACGACGACCAGGGTCATGTCGTCGCCGGCCTCGTCGCAGCCGGCGAAGCTGATGACCTCGTCATAGATCCTGTCGATGATCTCCCGGGCCGGGAGCCCGGCCGATTCGCGGATCTTCCCGGCCAGCCGGTCGTCCCCGAATTCCGCCTTTTCCGCGTTTTGGTGCTCGACGATGCCGTCCGTGAAGAGGCAGAGGATCTCGCCGGGGTCGAGCCTGACCGTCCTCGTCTCAAAGCTGACGGACGGGAACATGCCCAGGCAAAAACCGGTGGAGTCCAGGGTCCGGGCGCCGCCGGCCGGGTTCACGACCAGGGGCGGGTTGTGGCCGGCGTTGACGTAGACGACCTCGCCGGTCTTGCGGTCCAGAATGCCGAAGAAAAACGAGATGAAAGAGTGGCTGTCGGAACTCAGGTGGACGAAATCGTTCAGCTTGGCCGCGAGGGGGGCCAAGTCTTTCGTGACCGGGATCTCCGCGTGGAGCGATGCCCTCAACGAGGCCATGAGGAGGGCGGCGCTGACTCCCATCCCGGAGACGTCGGCGATGACAACTCCCAGCCGGGCCGGGTCAACGGGGATGAAATCATAATAGTCCCCGCCCACCTGGTGGCAGGCCCGCATGCTGCCGCTGATGTCGTAGGGTTCGAAAATGGGGTCATTCTTCGGCAGGAAGTTCCGCTGGATCTGCTCCGCCGTTTTCATCTCCAGTTCGAGCCGTTCTTTCTCCAGGGCCTTCTCGATGAGCCTAGCGTTCTCGATCTTGTTGGCGGCCAGGTTGGCCAGGAGCGTGAGCAGCTTCAGGTCCTCTTCCGTGAATTGCCCGAGGAGGGCGGCCCGGTCGCAGTAGATCAGGCCGATGATCTCCTCGTTGCTCCAGAGCGGGACGCACATGGCCGAGTGGATCTGGGCCTGGATGACGCTGACCTGTCCCCTTAGGGCCTCGTCGCTCTGGATGTCGGAGATGAGCACGGCCGCATTCTTGTCCAGGGCCGTCCGGATGATGCTCTTGCTGACGAGGATGCTCAGGTTCCGGAGCGGGCTGTCGTGGATGCGGACCACCTTGTGGACGAGCTGTCCGCCCCGGCCCTCCTTCAGCATGAGGACGCCCCGGTCCATGGGGATGTACTGGGTGATGAGATCCATGATGTGGTCGAGGAGCGGCGGCAGCTTCATGTGGTAGATGAGGGCCTGGCTCACCTCGCTCAGGGCGGCGGCGAACTTCTGGTCCTGCTGGAGCTTGGCCATATCCAGGTCGCCGGGCAGCGGCTTGAGGAAGACGGCGGTCGGGGGTTTCTTCAGGATGTCCTTGACGTTGATGATCGTGTTCGAGCTATGGGTGAAGGTCGTGCCGTCGATGATCCTGACGTCGGGCTCGTACTCGCGGTCGAAAATGATATCGGTCTCCCCGATGTGGATCTTGTCCCCCCGCGTGAGCACGGTCCCGCCGGTGACCCGCGGCCCGTTGAGGAAGGTCCCGTTCTTGCTGGCCTGGTCTTCCAGGACATATCCCGCGTCCGTGGCGGAAATGGTCGCGTGGCAGCCCGACGTGAACTGGTCGGGGAGGACGATATCGTTCGTCGGGGAGCGACCGATGCTGATTTTTTTTTGGCCCAGGGGGCATTTCCATGGTTCTCCCTTTTTGGGATAGATGAAAAGATCCGTCATCGGGGCTCCCTCATCCTCATTCTAATGGACACGGCCGGCGATTTCAACCTCCTCTAGGGAGAGACGATGCCCAGGCCCCGGGCCAGCTTTTTCAGCCGGCGGATCCTCTCGTCCGGAGGCAGGTCCTCGATGAACGGCGAGAGGTAGGTTTTGAGGTCTCGGTCCAGAATATTATCCAGGAGCTCAAGGGAATAATCGACGGACTTTTTCGATCCTTGAAGGATGTTCTGGTAGGCCTTGACGATGTCCTCGGGGGGGTGGATGAGCGCCAGGAGGTCGAAGATCCGCTTGGTCCGGAGGTCAAGGACGGCCTTCATGTTCGGCCCGGAAACGGAGCCGTCCCCCCCGGGAGGCCGGCTGTCGCCCTCGGCGAGCAGCGCCTCGTAATTTTTCTTGATCAGCGACAGGATCGCGGCCCTGATCTTCGCGGGCTTGAATCGAACTTTCGGCTGGTTCGAACGGATCTTGTAAAGGGCGTCGATGAGTTCCTGCTCCAATTCCTCCTCACCCCGGCCGAGTTCTCCCGTCAGGACATCGGCCGCCCTCTGGGTGCCGAACCGGGCCAGGACCTCGGGGATGGCCTGCCGGACCTCCAGACGCTCCCCGGCGTCCTGAAGGTGTTTCCTCAAGACATCTTCGATCCGGGGGCCGTAGGCCTCGAGAACGTCCTGGGCCGCCTGACGGTTCATCGGGTTCCCGAGCAGCGGGAGGATGAGGGGCACGTATTCTTTCCGGAGGTGGACGGCCGCGCTGCCCAGGGCGTAGTCGAGGACGTCGGGCGATGGGTCCCGGAGGAGGCTTTCAAGGGAGTGAAAAACGTCGGTTGAAGGCTCCATCTGGCCGATGAGCCTGGCCGCTTCCATCCGTTCGACCTCGGAGGCCGTTTTTTTCCCGGTGATCTCGGCAAAACGCTTCCCCATCACGAGCTTGAATGAATCCAGGCCCATGATCTCGCGGACCTGGACCTCGAAGTCCTTATCGCTCAACGTCTCTTCGACTCCCCGGAAGAACGCCTCGCCGCCGACGTCAAGAAGGGCGTCCAGGGACCGCGCTTTCATCTCGTTCTCCTTGAAATCGAGGATCTCCATGAGCTCGGGCGTCAACTTCTCCCTTTTGACGAGCTGGAACAGGTTCATGACGTAGAGCGTCGAGCTCTTCTCCCGGCTCTGGATCGTGTCAACGATGAGGCGCGCCCGGTCGACGTCCATGTGTTCATCGATGAGCTTGTGCGCGTCCTGCCATTTTCGCGTCAGGTCCTTCTTCATCACGCTGAGGTATTCGGCATAGATGATCCAGACGAGGATGATCCAGATGAGAGTGAATCCGACGACAAGGATGCCGAGGTACCGGATGGGGACGCTGATGCTGGTTCCCGGCTGCTGATACATGGCGAAGGACAGCACGTGATAGGCGAGGAAATAGAGGGCGGCGCCGAGCCCCGCGCCGAACTTGTTGACGAACATGTCGATAAAGATCTTGGCCTTGTATTTGATGTCCGCCGGGACGGGGATATAAAGCAGTTCCCTGACGGATTGGCTGATGGTCGTGTCGAAGGCCCTGTCGCTTCCCCTGAGCAAGCAGGCCCAAACGAGGAGCCCGGACGCGGGAATGAGAAACACGGCCAGCGAGCCCAGGAGGAGCACCGATGGAGCGATGAGCAGGGCCAGCCGGATGCCGAACTTTTTCAGGACCTGTCCCGTCGTCGCCAGATGGAAGATCGTGGAGAGGACCAGGATGGCCAGAAAAAACGTCGCGATGAAAGACGTCTGCGTGCTTTTGTCCCAGCCTTGGGCCTTGACCATGAAGTTGAACTGGTACTTGACGAGTTGCCCGATGACCATGGCTGAGGCGAGGACCCCGGCGAGGATCCGGAGATAGCGGTTGCCGCGGACGGTTCGGAAACTCTCCAGATATCCGATTCCGGTGGCGGCCCTGGCCTGATCCGCTTCCGGTCCCGCCCGGGTTTTCTCCCGCTCCTTGTGCAGGGAGTTGACCAAAACGAGCATGCCCAACAGGATGGCCGGACAGACCAGAATGAGGTTGACGGGGTTGATCAGGTGGACCAGGCGCGAGGTCAGGAGAGAGCCGCCGATCCCTCCCAGGAGGCCCCCGGTCACCAGGAAACCGATGATCCGTTTGGCCTGATGGGGGTTGAAGAAGTCGTTGACGCCGATCCAGAACTGGGTGACGGACATGGCGATGAAGATATCGGACCAGAAGCTGAAGATGAACACGAAGGGGACCCAGCTGCGTTGGGCCAGCGGAAGAAGGGAGCTGATGATGAACGTCCTCCGGGTGTTCAGCCAGAAAACGAACCAGAAGAAGAGGAGATTCGAGGCGAAGAAGATAAGCGTGGAGGAGGCGTATGCCCTCCGCGGCAGGCGGGCGAGAAGCCTGGCGTTGAAGGCGATGACGAAGCCGATCAGGACGGCCGTGATGAGGTCCGCGTAGGGCCACCAGGCGGGGTTGACGCTGATGACGAAGCTTTCCTTGACCGCCTTGATGATATAAAAGGTGAACGTGATCAGGAAAAACTGGAAGAAGAGGAAGAGGGCGGACCGGACCTCATCCGACCGGACATCGGCAACCTTCCTCAGGAGCCGATAAAGCCGGGCATCATTCAACGGACGCCCCCCTCTTCAGGCCGGCGAGATGTCAAGGTTTTCCGAAGCTCTCCAGGGCGGCGGCCTCATCCTCGTAGATATCGAGGACCCGGATCAGCCCCGTGACCTGGAAGATGAGGTACAGCCTCTTGGAGATCCGGACGAGCTTGAGCTTCCCGCCCAGGTTGTTCGTCGAGATGTAGCTGGCCAGGATCTCTCCGACGCCGAAACTGTCGACGAACTCGACCTTTTCGAAGTTGAGGAGGATATCCCTCTTCCCGTGTTCCAGTTGGGTCTTGACGAGTTGGTGGAGGGTCGCGTTCGTCATGTCGGAGCGGCGGATCTCCCCGTCGATATCAAAGATGATGACGCTATTATAGTCCCGGGTCCGGATGTCCATCGTTTCCCGCCTTCGCATATGTGTTTATCAAAAGCCCCGCGGAAAGTCAATAAGTGGTGGCCCGGCCCCGCCTTCTCTGATAAAATGCCGGCGAAAGGCTGACAAGAAGAAATGATCAGGGCTCCGGCGGCTTCGCCGCCGGCTTGGCCGGCGTCTTCCGGAGGAAGAAGACCGGGATGCCCAGGAGGACGATGATCAGCCCCGGGAACGTGTATTTCGTCTTGAAGACCAGGAGGTCGACAGCGAGCGCGGCCGCGAAAACAATGTAGAGCGCCGGGACAACCGGGTATCCCCAAGCCTTGTAGGGCCTCTCCGCGTCGGGCCTCTTTTTCCGCAGAATGAAGATCCCCGAGACGATCAGGGCGAAGAAGATGAGCACCGCGAAGATGACATAGTCCAGGAGGTCGCTGTAGGTCCCGCTCAGGCAGAGCAGGCTGGCCCAGACGCATTGGACGACGAGGGCCGTCCCCGGGACCGACTTCCGGTTCAGATTCCCCGTGACCTTGAAGAACAGCCCGTCCTTGGCCATGGCGTAGTAGACCCGGGCGCCGGACAGGATCAGGCCGTTGTTGCAGCCGAAGGTCGAGATCATGATCAGGGCGGCCATGATGATCGCCGCCGGGCCGCCGAAGATCATCCCGGCGGCCGCGGTCCCGACGCGGTCGAACTGGGCGAACTGGATGCCCCGCCCAAGGGCGGCGGCCGCCTCGGGGCTGCCGTGTACGGGGAGGGTCACGACGTAGGCGACGTTGGCCAGAAAATAGAGGAAAATGACGATCCCGGCCCCGAGGAAGAGGCTCAGGGGGATGTTCCGCTTGGGGTTCTTGACCTCCCCGGCGATGTAGGTCACGGTATACCAGGCGTCCGAAGCGAAAAGCGAGCCGACCATGGCGGCGCCTATGGCCGCCAGGACCATGAGTCCTGTCAGCGGCTCCACGGAGAGGATCTTCCCTTCGGCCATGTGCGTCCAGCTCGACTTCCAGAAGACGGTCAGGTTGGCCTTGATGGCCGTGGCGTTGGCCCCGACGATGAACCCGAGCAGGATGAGTCCGGACAGGGCGACGGTCTTGGTCACGGTGAAGATGCCCTGGATGGCTTTTCCCGTCCGTAGTCCCCGCATGTTGAGATAGGTCAGGGCGACGATGCTGGCGATGGCCAGGACCTGAGCGGCGGTGATGTTCCGGCCGAGGACCCTCAACAGGACGTGGCGCTCGCTGAACCAGGGGACGATCAGGCCCGTGAACTTGGCGAAGGCGACGCCGACCGCGGCGATCGTCCCGGTCTGGATGACGAGGAACGTCGTCCAGCCGTAGAGGAACCCGATGAGCGGGTTGTAGGCTTCGCGGAGGTAGACGTAGAGACCGCCGGCGTGGGGCATCATCCCGGCCAGCTCGCCGTAGCTCAGGGCGCCGATGAGGGTGACAACGCCCGTGATGAGCCAGACGAGGAGCAGGAGCCCGGGGGAACCGACCGTCCGGGCGATGTCGGCGCTGACGATGAAGATGCCGGAGCCGATCATGGCCCCCATGACGACCATCATGGCGTCGAAAAGGGACATCTCGCGCTTGAACTCGCGGACCTCGGGGCAGGGCGCGGACGGAGCGGGGCTGATGTTCATTCAATCCTCCTCGGCTCAGAACGGTCGGCCGGGCCGGCCGTCTCGGGATGTCTCTGCTTGCTCTTGCGGATGCCGTAGGTGAAGTAGATGACGAGGCCGATCGCCATCCAGACGATCAGCCGGATCCAGGTGTCGCGGGGCAGCCCGGACATCAGGTAGAGGCAACTCAGGATGCCGAGGACCGGGATGAACGGCACCAGGGGCGTCCGGAAGGGCCTCGGGAGGTCCGGCTGCGTATAGCGCAGGACGAGGACACCCCCGCAGACGATGACGAAAGCGAACAGGGTCCCGATACTGACCAGCTCGCCGACGATGCCGATCGGCAGGACCGAGGACGCGAGCCCGACGGCGATCCCGGTGGCGATGGTCGTGATGTACGGAGTCTTGTACTTGGGGTGGACGCGGGCCATGACCGGGGGGAGGAGCCCGTCCTTGGCCATGGTAAAGAAGATCCTCGGCTGGCCGATGAGCTGGACCATCATGACCGAGACGAGTCCGAAGATGGCCGCGATCTTGATGAGCGGCGACAGCCACAGGAGCCGCATGGCGTCGATGGCCACGGCCACCGGAGCGGCCACGTTCAGCTGCGAATAGGGAACGACGCCCGTGAGGACGAGCGAAAAAACGATGTAGAGCGCCGTGCAGGCAAACAGGCTCCCGAGGATGCCGAAGGGCATGTCCTTCTTGGGGTTCTTGGCCTCCTGGGCGGCCGTGGACACGGCGTCGAACCCCAGGTAGGCGAAGAACATGACCCCGGCCCCGCGCAGGATCCCGCTCAGGCCGAAGAACCCGAATTGACCCCGGTTCGGGGGGATGAAGGGCTTCCAGAGGGCCGGCTTGATGAAAAAGAGCCCGGCTCCGATAAAGACGAGGATGATGGCGATCTTGAGGAAGACGATGACCGAGTTGACCGTCGCCGACTCCTTGATGCCGATGACGAGGACGAACGTGATGACGCCGATGATGAGCGCCGCCGGCAGGTTGATGAGGGCCCCGGTCTTCGTCCAAGTGCCTGTCTGCGGGCTAAAGGCGTAGGGCGCGGAGGCCAGGAAGGCGGGGAACCTGATCCCCAGGTTCGTCTCGAGGAAGTTCACCATGTAGCCCGACCAGCCGATGGCCACCGTCGTCGCGCCCAGCGAATATTCGAGGATGAGATCCCAGCCGATGATCCAGGCGAAGATCTCGCCGAGGGTCGAGTAGGCGTATGTGTAAGCGCTCCCGGCGATGGGGATGAGCGAGGCGAACTCCGCGTAGCAGAGGCCGGCGAAGGAGCACGTCAGCCCTGCCAGGACGAAGGACAGGGTCACGGCCGGCCCCGCGTACTGGGCCGCCGCGTGCCCGGTGATGACGAAGATCCCGGCCCCGACGATGGCGCCCACGCCCATGAAGAGGAGGTGCCACGGGCCGAGAACCCGTTTCAGGCCCGAGGTATCGGACGCCGCCTCCCGGGAGAGCTGGTCGATGGATTTCTTGGCCAGAAGGGGATTGGTCATGAGCTTCCTTTCGGAAAAGAGGGGGCGGCGACCGTCAGCCGTTCGGTTGCCGTCGGGGATATGGGCGCCATGAGAAAGACGATTCTATTACAGAGAACGATATGGGGTCAAATCTTCAATCTTGCACTTTGAGCTGACCTGACCCCAACTTTAACGTTTTTTTATCTGCTCATTAAGAAAAACTTCTATGCATTTCTGCGGCGAATCCCCATCGTAAGGCCCGGCCCGCCGAAAACAGACGGTCCATCTCGAGGAGGATACTCCCTCCTTATTCCGTCGGGCAGGTCTCCCCTCCCGCGACTTCGAGTTCCGATTCCGGAAGGCCGGCCTCCGGCTTTTTCCTGAAGAACCCGTAGAGGACCGGGAGCACCAGGAGCGTCAGCAGGGTCGAGGAGATCAGCCCGCCCACGACGACGACGGCCAGCGGCTTCTGGATCTCGGAGCCGGGCCCGGTGGCGAAGAGCATCGGGATGAGGCTGAAAACGGCGATGGACGCCGTCATGAGCACCGGCCGGAGCCTGGTTTCGGCGCCCTTCCGGATGGCCTCTTCGAGGGGCATCCCGCAGTCCTGGAGCTGGGAGACATAGGAAACAAGGACAATCCCGTTGAGAACGGCCACCCCGAACAGGACGATGAATCCGACCGAGGCGGGTATCGAAAGGTAGAGGCCCGAGATGAGGAGGGCAAAGACCCCGCCGATGAGGGCGAAAGGCAGGTTCAAGAGGACAAGCAGGGCCAGCCGGGCCGAGCGGAAGGTCATGAGCAGCAGGAAAAAGATGAGGGCGACGACCGCGGGCGCGATGACCATCAGCCTGGCCATGGCCCGTTGCTGGTTCTCGAACTGGCCGCCCCAGCTGACGTACGTTCCGCCCCGGAGCGGGACCTCACGCCGGACCCTGGCCCGCGCCTCCTTGACGAAGCCGCCGATGTCCCGGCCGGCGACGTTCGTCTCGATGCCGATCCGGCGCTGGCCGTTTTCCCGGCTGATCTGGGCCGGCCCTTCGACGGCCTCGACGGAGGCCAGGTTCCCGAGCGGCACGCGGTATCCGCCGGGCGCGGTGATGAGGATCGTCTTGAGCTTCTCGACGGAGTCCCGGTGATCTTCGGCGAACCGGGTGATGATGTCAAAGAACTTGCTCTCCTCGTAGACGAGGCTGGCCGGCTTCCCCTCGACCGCGATCTCGACGACGTTGAGGACGTCCCGGACGTTGATCCCGAAGCGGGCGATCTTCGCCCGGTCGACCGTAATCGTGATGTACGGCTGGCCGGAGACCTGCTCGACGAGGATGTCCTTGGCTCCCCGGACGCCCGAGAGGACCCGGGCGATGGCCTCGGCCGTGGACTTGAGCCCGTCCATGTCCTCGCCGAACACCTTGACCAGGACCTGGGCCCTCGTGCCTTCCATGAGCTCGTTGATCCGGCACTGGATGGGCTGGCTGAAGGAAATGACCATGCCCGGGACCTGGGCCACGGCCCGGCGCATCTTTTCCATAAGCTCGGGGCTGGTCCTGGCGTTCTTCCATTCCGACCGCGGCCGGAGGGCCCCGACATAGCCCGTCTTGTCCACGCCGCGGGCCTCGATGGCGATCCCGGTCTGGCCTGTTTTCCCGACGATGACCGCCATTTCGGGGAAGGCCATGAGCTTCTGCTCGACGAGCCTCGACGTCTCCAGGGCCTTGTCGAGTGAGACGCCGGGCAGAAGCTGGAAGTCCATGTCGAAGGCCCCCTCGTCCATGACCGGCAGGAACTCCGTCCCGAGGCGCGGGATGACGGCGACCGCGGCGGCCAGAAGCAGCACCGCGGCCCCGATGACGAGCGCCTTCCGCCTCAGCCCGAACCGGAGGACGGGCAGATAGGCCTTCTTCGCCGCCCCCAGCAGGAAGCTCTCCTTTTCATGCCCCGGCTTGAGGAAGAGCGAGCAGAGGACCGGGATGACGAAGATCGAGAGGAGAAGCGAAGCCAGCAGGGCGATGGCCACCGTGAAGGCCAGGGGCGAAAACATCTTGCCCTCGTAGCCCTGGAGGGAGACGATGGGCAGGAAGGTCAGGGCGATGATGAGCTCGCCGAAGATGCTGGGTTTGCGGACCTCGAGGACAGCCTTGAAAACGTCGTGGATCGTCGATTCCCCCCGGCCCGCCGCGCTCAGGCGCCGTTGGACATTCTCCACCTGGATGATGGTCGCGTCGATGATCATGCCGATGCAGATGGCCAGCCCGCCGAGCGAAATGAGGTTGGCCGTCAGGCCCGCGCTCTTCATGACCATGAACGTCAGCAGGGCCGAGAGCGGCAGCGCCAGGATGACGATGAGCGCCCCGCGGACGCTCCGCAGGAAAAGGAAGAGGACAATGACGACCAGGATGGAGCCGAGCAAAAGCGCCCCGGTCACCGTGTTGATGCTCTTGACGATGATGTCGGAGCGCTTGTAATAGGGTTCGATCCGGACGCCTGCCGGCAGGAGGTTCGAGTCGTTGAGCTCGGCCACCTTGGCCTCGACCCGCCGGATGACGTCGCGGCTGTTCTCGCCGCGGAGGAGCATGACGACCCCGCCGACGCACTCTTTCGTCCCGTCCTTAACGGCCGCCCCCTGGCGCACGGCGTGGTCCGCCTTGACCTCGGCGACGTCGGCGATGGTCACGGGCACCCCCGCCGACGACTTGAGGACGATCTTCGAAATGTCGTCGACCGAGCGGATGAGCCCGATGCCGCGGATGAGGAACTGCTCGGAATGGCGGTCGAGGAAGCCGCCGCCGACGTTCTGGTTATTGTTCTTGACGGCCTCGTAGACATCGCTCGCGCCGAGCCCGTACTTGAGGAGCCGGTCCAGGTCGACGATGACCTGGTATTGTTTGATATAGCCACCGAAGGAATTGACCTCGCCGACCCCGGGCACGGACTTGAGGAGCGGGCTGATGACCCAGTCCTGCACGGTCCGGAGCTCGGTGAGGCGGGCTTCCCGGGCCGCCGGGTCGGCCGGCTCCGGCCCTTCGAGCGTGTATTGGTAGATCTCCCCCATCGCCGTCGCCACCGGCCCCATTTGGACCCGGACGTTCTCGGGCAGGCCGTCCTTGGCCTCGGCCAGACGCTGGAAGACGAGCTGGCGGGCGAAATAGATGTCCACCTTGTCCTCAAAGACGAGGGTGATGACCGAGATCCCGTACTTCGTGACCGACCTCATGATCTCGAGGCCGGGCAGTCCCCTCATGGACATCTCGACCGGGTAAGTCACGAGCTTTTCGATCTCCAGGGGCGACAGGCCCGGCGCCGTGGCCACGACCTCGACCTGGATGTTGGTCACGTCCGGGAAGGCGTCGATCCGAAGCGACAGGAACGAATAGACCCCGGCCACGACGACGAGGCCGAGGACGATGAGGATGAGGGTCCGCTGCCGGAGGGAGAAGGCGATGATCTTTTCGATCATTATTTCTCTCCCTCGAGCGTGCCCTTGAGCATTTCGGCCTTGACATCGAAGCTGCCGTCCGTCACGACGCTCTCCCCTTCCTTGAGCCCTTCGAGGACCTCGACGTATTCCCCGACCGTCCTGCCCTTCCGGATGTCCCGCCGGACAAACGTCCCGCCGGGTCCGGGCAGGAAGACGACCGTCTTGCCGGCGATCGTCCGGACGGCCCGCTCGGGGACCGAGAGCATCGTCACGGGGTCTTTCGAGATGATCCGGACTTCGCCGAACATGCCCGGCTTGAGCCTGCCGGCGCTGTTGGCGACCTCGACCCGGCCCTTGACGGTCCGGGAGGCCTCGTCGATGAACGCGCCCACCATGGTCAGGGTCCCCTTGAAAACTTCCCCCGGATAGGCCGTAACGGTGAGCTCCACCTGATCCCCGACCGCGACTGCGGCCAGGTCCACTTCAAACGCATTGACCTGGACCCAGAGCGCCGTCAAGTCGGCGACGGCACAGAGACATGTCCCGGTCTCCGCGGCGGTCCCGACCGCGGCCTCCGCCTCGACGACCGTCCCCGAGATCGGGGCCCGGACGGGCAGGACGGAAAGGGCCCGGCGGTCCGTCCGGAGAGAAGCGAGGTCGGCTTCTTCGAAGCCCATGGTCTTGAGCTTGGCCTCGGCCGACCTCAGCAGGCCCTCGTGCAGCTTCTCATCCTCGGAAGCGGGGGCCCTATCGCCTGTCGGGATGCGGGCCAGGATCTGGAGGTATTCGGCCTGGGCCGCCATCAGATCGGGGCTCCAGAGCCAGAAGAGGTCCTGGCCGGCCCGGACCCGATCGCCCTCGAAGGCGAAAACTTTCTCCACCCGGCCCGGGACACGCGGGGTCACCTTGACGTACTTTTTCCGGTTAAGGGCGACCGTCCCCGAAGCCTTGACCGCGGGGTGGAAAGTTCTGATCTGGGCTGTCTCGGTCTTGATCCCGGCCGTCCTCGCCGCGTCCGCCGTCAGGACGACCTTTCCTTCGATCGCCTGCCCGCCCGGCAGCGCCGCCTGGCTTTCGCCCCTCTTGGCTGTGCACGCCTGGAGAAGAACAAGGGAAGATCCGATCAGGACCGCCGGCAGCAAAATCCCAAGAGTCTTTTTCATGACCGTCCTCGCATTCATGTCCGCGCTTTCATTCGTTGTTCCCGATACCGAGGTCCTCGTCCTCGCCGGCTGCGGCGATCTCGATCAGGGCGAGCCGGTGGTTGAGCAGGGCCCTGAGGAATTCCGCACGGCTCTCCTTCAGGCTCCGGATGATGTCCAGGACGCCGAGAGCGTCCGTTTTCCCGTACTGGTAACTGATGAGGCCCGCTTTCAGGGATTCCTCAACGTCCCGGATCAGGGAATCGCGAAAGAGCCCGATCTGTTCCTCGAGGGCCTGGACGTCCGCGTAGGACCTCTCCAGGACGAGGAGGACCCTCCGCGCCTGCCCCCGGGCTTCGACGGCCGCCTGCTCCGACACGGCCTCGGCCTCGACGGCTGCCCCCCGATATTCCTTGCGGAAGAGCGGCAGGGTCAGCCCGACCTCGACCCCCCATTCGCCGAGCTTCTTGCTCGGAGTGAACAGCCCGACGATGAAATCCGGAAGCCCCGACTTCCGCGCCAGGGAGAGCGAAAGGCCGGCCTGAATCCCCCTGGCCGCCGCAAGCCGGAGGGTCGAGCCGGCCAGGGCCGCCGCCTTCAGCTCCTCGAAGCTCCGGACGAGGGGAGAGAAGTCGATCCCGGTCGTGAATTCCAGCGGTTCGTAGCGCTCATCTCCCATGAGGAGGCCGAGGGCCATCGTTCTTTCCTTGAGCTCCCGCCGGGCCTCGACGATTTCGTTCCGGACGCGGAGCGACTCGAGCCGGCCGCGAATGACGTCCAGGTACGGGACCTGGCCGTTCTTGTAGCGCTCGGCCGCCAGCTCCGAATATTCCTTCAGGGTCGCCAGGATCGATTCGAGGTCGGCCACCCGGTTCAGGGCGTACGCCGCCCGGAAATAGGCCCGTTCCGTCCGGCCCCGGACGACGTTCCTGACCCGCTCGAGCTCAAGAGCCGCCTGGTCCTCGCCCGACCGGCCGATCTCCCGCCGGAGGCTCCGCTTTCCGGGGAACTCGAGGCGCTGCCGGAGGCCGAGACTGAACTCCTGATCGTGCCGGGAATTCCAGAGCGGCAGCCCCACGGCCCCGAAGCTCAGCTCCGGGTTGGGGATCGCTTCGAGCTGAAGGCGCCGGCCCCTGGCGGCATCGACTTCTTTTTGGGCTTTGAGGACCGCGGGATGGCTGGTGAGGGCCCGGGCCACGGCGTCCTCCAGCGTGACGGCCCGGTCCGCGGCCGCGAGGGCGGGGCCAAGGGCGCCGGCGACCAAGAGCCCTAGGATCAACGGCTTCCAACGAGCCATGGGTTTTCCTCCTCTCTGGAGATCGGGAGATCGCGACCGCGACTCCGGCGCGACAGGGGGGAACCGCCGGGATCGCCCGGGATCAAGAGGGGAAGGATTTGGGAGGGTGGGAAATGTCGGCGTTGAACGCTTTCACGGGAGACGGGTCGAACGGATCGACCCTCAGGCGCTCAACGCCCTGGAAGCCGGAGAAATCAAACGACCCGGGAGAGAAAAGATTGCTCCAGAAACAGAGACAGATCGAAGCGGCGTGGTTGTGAGAGTGGGAAAACGTCCCCCCGGGCATGGGAGTGTGCACGTGGCAATAATCTTCGGCGAAAAAGAAGTAAAGACTGAGCCCTGCGAAGATCAGCAGGAAAATAAGGGCCGTTGGTTTCTTCATGCTCTGGCCGCAAGGCAGACATTATCTCATGCTCTCTCTTCTCCGTCAACGGCCGGACGCGCTTGGCCGGGGCAAACGATAACCGCTTCGCCTGCGGAAAACCCCGCCCAGACTTGACAACCGGGGGCTTGCTCCATATTTATATTGATGAGTGATGAGATGGAGCGTGCAGGCCACAGAATCCTGGCTGTTGCGGGAATCTGCTTATTCACTCTGAGCTGCGGGGACCTTTTCGCGCCGTCGGTTCCCCTCGAGAGGCTGCGCGAGGCCCCGTTGCAGATTGAGATCGATGGGCGTCAATATACGCTGGAGACGTCTCTCTGGCGTGATTTCATGCCGCCCACTAGCCCTGGCGGATCGGACCTTGCGGCGGTCATCGATATCACCGCCGTCGACAAGCTTCCCTTCCCCGCTGAGATCGATTCCAACAAGCTCTGGGTCATTAACGGCGAAGAGGTCTGGGAAACCGGATTTGCGGAAGAGCTCAGGCCTCCTGATCAGGGCCACCTCTATCAACTGAGGAAAGTTGCCCGGGGCGGCCCAAAATGGGAAGTGGGAAGTCAAGTGGAGGTCGTGGTCAGGGTGATTACGCGTTCTGGCGGCATTTACCTTCTCCGGGCCACAAACCAGAAGATCGGCATGACCTGCTGAGGACTTCGCGGGGCGTTTCCCCCGGCCAAACCGGCGGCCCGCCTAGGATTTCTTGCCCCAGCTGCCGTCGGCCTTCTGGATCATCCAGCCGGCATGGGCCTTGCCGATCCACTGGTCGGCGAAAATCTTTTCGACCCGGTTGAGGTCCTTGGCGTCGACGTTGAGGGCCTTGGCCACCTCGGTGTAGAGGTCCTTGCGGTCCTTGTTCTCGTCGCCGAGGAGCTTGCGGAAGATGGACCGGTCCTGTAGGGACAGCCCCTCTTCTTTCAGCGACCGGAGGTACCCGCTGTTGGTCTCGCCGACGCGGCCGGCGTCGAAGTGCGGGACGAGCTGCTCGAACCGGGCCTTGATGGATTCCTTGATGGCCCTGATCCTGGGCGTGGTCACCTCGGTTTCCTGCTGGGCGTAGAGCCTTGGGAACAGGGAGAAACCGGCCGACTCCTCTACCGCGTCCTTCTTGATCTCGTCCTTCTTCTCTTTGTCGGCGCCCCGGACGTCGTTGACGATGTCTTCGGCGGTCTTCTTGACCTCGCCTTCGGGGAAATAGATGTTGACCGTGATGCAGGACAGCAGGGCCAGCACCAGTCCACCCAGGAACGCGGCTCGTATCGACCTTATTTTCATGGGCAACCCCTTATTTGGATTTTATAATATCTTGTTATTATAGCAAACGGGGACGCCCTGGTCACTTTTTTTCCTGGCTCTTGCCGACCCGCTCCAGCCGGCCGAGCATATCCTTGAAGCTGATCTTGTTAACGGGTTTGGCATTGACCACGTCGATCCCGAAGAAAGTCGACCTCCGGACGAGGTACTGGACTCCCCCTTCGACGATCGTCCCCTGGAGGGTGAAGACGTCGTTCTTTAGGGAACAGGAGATGCCGATCTGCCGGTAATTGAAGCTGTGGACGAACTTGGTGAGGAAGCTTCGCGAGGGCGCCGCCGCCTGCCCACCGGAGCTGATGACGGACAGGTTGTCCACGGCCTTCAGGCTGAACTTCTGCGAGGTCCCCTTCCTGGGGACGGATCGGATGGTCAGGGCGAAGCTTTCCGGCTGGCCGTAGGAGAGAATGAGATCCCGGAGCGAGACATCGACGATCCCCGTGACGTCACCGAAGGGCACCGCATCCGTCAGTCGGCCCAAGTCCAGGCCCCTGACCTCCGCCTGGAGCATGATCCTCCGGCCCGGGCTGAAGACGTCCGTGACACGGAGACCGTCCAGGGTCACCCGGCCGCCGAAAATGTCGGCCACGAGCCGGCCGTTGAGGCGGAATTCGCGCGGACTGATCTCGAGTCCGCTTTCCGGGATCGAGGCTTTGCCGGAAATCTTGAAGCTCTCGGAATTGAACGGGAGTTTGGAGAGATCGAGGTCGGACAGGGTCAGCCTGGAGACGCCCCGCATGGCGAGGGACGCCGGGAAGAGGGCCAGGATGGACTGGCCCAGCTCGAGCCGGGCGCCCCAGAGGCCAATCTCGACCGGATAGAACAGGAAAAGGTTCCTGGCCGCGAGGAAGTCGACCCGGATGGGATCGAGCTTCGCGGCGGGGGTTTTGACCTCCCGGACACGGATGGACCCTGGAACGATGGAATAATCCTCATTCTCGTCGCCCGGCCGGACGCAGTTCGAGGCCGAGAAAGGAAGATCGACGTCGATTCCCGCCAGGACGAGAGAGCCGTCCTTTCTCTTCGCCGCGGCGTCACGGACACTGACCTTCCCGCGGATGTCGATCGACGTCCCGAACCGGATGTCGGCCTCCGCCGCCGCCTGGCCTTGGACTTCCAAGGCGGCGGACTGGGCCGGCCGCATTCTTCCCAGGAAGGCGGTGAGCCGGGCGAGATCCACCGAAGGCGCGGCCAGATGCAAATCGAGCCGGGGCTTCGACCCTAGCGAAACCGAACCGCCGGCCTGAAGCTTCCCGAGCGGGGCGAAAATCAGCGTGGCCGCGGCGTCGCGGACCTCGGCCGCGGCGGCATCGAATCTTCCTTTGAGCCCGAGCCGGACGGGCTCGCCCTGCCAGTTGAAATAGGCGTCCTTCCAGAGCGATTCGCCCTTGGCCATTTCGAGCTCGAGGGAGAACGGGATGGGGCCGGATAAGGCCGCGTTCCCGGGAGATCCGGGGGCAGGGACCTCCGCTTCGAACCGCAGGCGCGGCTCGAGGCCTTCGGAGACGATGGTCCCCGAGGAGTCCTGGAAAGCCGCCTTGGCGATTTCGACCGTCCCCTTGACCTGATACCGGTTGCTGTCGCGAGGGGCGTTCCGGATGTCGAGAGCGAGATCGGCCACGCCGGCGGGCTGCCAAGCGCTCACGGTCCCCGGGACGAACTCCGAAAAATACTTGAGGATATTGCCGATATCAAGATTCTGACTGCTGAGGCTCAGGGCGACCCGGCGCCGGGGGCCGGGGCCGACTTTCCCGGTGAGATGGGCGGCGCCCAGGCGCGGAATATCGACGGCGAGGGAGTCGATGTCTGCGGATTGATTGACGGAGTCGAGGCCGACCCGGCCGGCGATGGAAATGCCGTCGAGCTTCAGCTTTCGGGTTCCTGCCGGCAGGACGAGCTCCTTGGCTTGGGCTTTGAACGCGGACAGGGTCACCCGGTTTCCGTCGATCGCGACCGGCAGGAGGAATGAGACTCCGCCGGCCCTGAAAGAACTCCCGGCGACCTCGCCCCGGCTGCCTTCGAGAGAACCGCTGACCCGGAGCCTGCCCGGTTCTCCCTCGAGACGGAGCTCCGCTTGGAGCGTCTGGCCGATGGAGAGCCCGCCCTGTTTCATCGTGAGCCGGGCCGGGGGGAGACGGAGAGAGCCGTTGACCGAGATCCTGGCGCCGTCGGCCGTCGTCTCCTGCCGGACGTCCCCTTCCCACTGGAGCCGGCCGTCGACGGAAAAGGCCGGCAGGTCCGGCGGGAGAAATGGGGCGAACATCTTTTTGGCGAGGTCGATGTCAAGGACTTCCATTTTCGAAGAGACCGTGATGAGACGGTTCTTGCCCAGCTCGGCCCGGCCCGACCCGGTCAGCACGGCCAGGCCGGGGATGTCCAGGCCGAAGGTGTCGACGGCAACGCTTTTCTCGTCCGCCCGGAAACCGGCCTTCAGGCCGAAGCCTATCACCTGCCACTTTTTTTCGGGAAGGGACAGCGATGAAGCGTTCAAGTCGAGACGACCTTCGAGCCGGAACGGGTCCGAGCGGGGCCAGGCGGCGTCGCAACGGAGGCCCGCGGAAAGAGAGGCTGCGGGTTTGTTGTTGCGGAAGTCCAGCCGTCCCACGGCCAATCCGAGGGCCGTCTTGTCCGAGCTCGAAGCCCTGAGGTCGACCCCGGCGGCGGCCAGGTCCCTCCCTTCGACCGGCAGGCCGAGATGGATGATCGAGTCCGTGACGGTCAACCTGCCGACATAGTCGAGGTATCCGGAGAGGAGCCGGGCCAGGTCGCGGATATTGATCGGACCGGACGGCGGGGCGTTCGGGTCTTCGGCGAATTCGAGCTTCAAGCCCGAGGCGATGAGAGAGGTGAGATAGGGTTTTTGATCTTTGATGATGCGCCCAAGGCTGCCCGCGGCCTCCACTCTGGAGACCAGGACGTCCGCCCGGCCCAGCACGTTGACGAACACGACCTTGACCGAATCCGCCTCGACGCGGAGGGGGAAAACCCGGTAATTCAGCCGCCCGATCGTGACGGTCAGGCCGGGCTTTTTCGAGAGGGTCCTTTCGATGTAGCTTTTGAGCGCCGGCTTATGAAAATAGACGTAGAGGGAAAATCCGATGACGAGGATGAGGGCGGAGGCGAGGACGATGCCGCCCGTCCGGAGAGCTCTCTTCCAGCGTTTCTTCATTCCGTCATCAGGTGAAGCGAACGGGGTCCTTTCTACTTCTTCCTGAGAGCCCCCCTGGACGTGACGGGGGCCGGGCCGAACGCCAGGAGGGCCAGGATCATCAGGATGCCGATGCGCTTCATGCTTTCTCCTTTGCCGGCTTCATTTTATCATCTGTCGCGACGGAGTGCTATTCAGTTGGCGAAATAGCCGGCCCGGTTGGAGACCCGGAATCGCCCCCCTCTGACCGTGACCCTGATCTCCTTGAACTTCCCGTCGGCTTGATAGTTCTCGGGGACGTAATACAGGAGATAGTAATTTTCCGTCGCCGTCGCGGCTTTCCGGAAGGCGGCGAAGGGATTCCCCGAAGCCTCGGAGATCCCGCCCGTGGCTCGGGCCATTTCATTGAAAGTTTCATAGATGGATGCCGACAGGTCCTTGGCTAAGAGCGCGTCTTCACCCCGTTGATGTTCGACATTCAAGCCTGCGGCATTCATCTTGGATTGGGTCAGATAGATGAAATGGGCCGTGATCGAGGCGTCGGAGAAGATCCGTTCGATATTCTTGGCATTGACGGTCAGATCCCTCTGCACCTCCGCCGCGGCCATATCGGCCAGCTGGCTTTCCTCCGCGGGAAGAGACTCATCGCCGAAGCTTCCAAACGAGACCGAGTTGATCAACTCCTTTTCGTAGAACAGAAAGAAATATTTTTGTCCCTCCAGGGCCTTCAGCGCCTGGGCCGTCCGCCGCAGGCTCGCCTCGTCGATCCCGATCCGGTCGCCCAGCTGCCGAATGACATTCTGAAGCATGTGCAGCTTTTGGTCGGTGTCCACGGGAAGTTTCAAGACGTCCCGGATGTCGCCCAGGAGTCTCCTGAATTCCGTGGCCCCGGCGAGGATATCATTGCGCAATTTCCCCTTGAGCTGGCGGGCGATCTCCTGCCGCGGCAGGCGGGCCAGGGCCTCCGGCTTGAAGCGGTAGGTCGTGCGCGGCGTGATGACGGTCAGCGAGTCCTCCGGCTCGAGAACCTGGTCGAAGAAATAGTCCACGGCCTCGTCCAGCTTGGGCATGGGGTCCAGGACCTCGAATTGCATGACGATCGTCCGTCCGGTCTTCGGAGCGGGCCGGGCGGCCTCGGGTCCTGATGTTTCCTCTTTTTGGATGTTTGCTTTCCGGATCAGGTAGAGGGCGACGATCTTCTGAGGTTTGCCGTTTTCGAAGACTTCGAAGTCCCTGAGAGTTAGGTCATCGACGAATCTCTCCCCATCGAAGACCCGGACCGGGACCTCGACGTTGACGACCCCCGCGAGGTGGCGAAGCTCCTGGGGATGGAGGGAGAGGAAGAGAAAGCCGAACGCGCCGAGGAGGACGAGCGCCGGAATCTTGAGGCTTTTCACCTTTCACCTCTGAGAGAGTGCCGGTGGAGGGAATCGAACCCACACCCGAGTCGCCCCGGACGGGATTTTGAGTCCCGCGCGTCTGCCTGTTCCGCCACACCGGCACGGTTCCCAAACTATAAGGGATTTGCCGCCGTTTTTCAACAGGCCCCACCCCCGCTAATGAGGGGACACGGACCTCAACATCGGGGACATGTGCTTTTCATTCCGTCCGCCATTGAGATCACCACGCTTCGCTCGTGATGACACGTTCCTTCGGTCGCCGGAACTAGATTGAACCGACCCATGGACTCTGATATAGTCGGCCCGTGCCGACGCCCGAAAGGATCGAAAGGGTCAACCGCGTCCTCTCTCTCCGCCAGCCCGACCTGCGCGTCGTCCTCGAGGGCGTGACCATCGCCCACAACGCCAGCGCCGTCATCCGGACCTGCGACGCCGCCGGGATCCTCCACCTGGACCTTATCTCCCCCAACCCCGAACTCCTCCGGTTCAACGAGGCCATCACGACCCGGGCGGACAAGTGGCTCGAGATCGGGGTCCACGGGACGGCGGCCGAATGCTTCGCCCCGCTCAAAAAGGCGGGATTCACGGTCGTCGCCACCCATCTCGAGGCCGAGGCTGTTCCCTACACGGAGATCGACTATACCAAGCCCCTGGCCCTCGTGTTCGGCAGCGAGGCCGAAGGGATCTCCGCGGAATCCCTCGCGTTCGCCGACAGGATCATACGGATCCCCATGCTCGGCATGGTCCAGAGCCTCAACCTCTCGGTTTCCGTCGCGGTCATCCTGTACGAGGCCCTGCGGCAGCGGGAGGCCAAAGGCTTCCTCAAAAAATCCCGGCTCCCGGGCGGGGAATTCGAACGCCTCAGGAGACAATGGCTCAAGCTGACCCAGGAATAGCCGAGAGGGATAGTTCTCATAAGGTTGAGATCGCCGGGGCCGAGAGGCCTCGCGATGACTGATGATAAAAAAAGGGGGGCCGTCCCCCACGGGACAGCCCCCTGAAGACAGGAGTAGGTCCTCAGACCTTTTTCAGCATGCGTTTAAATAGGCCTTTGATCTCCCTGAACGATTCCTTGCTCCTTTGGGCGAGGTCCCCGTCGATCTTTTTCATGTTGGCCCTGAGCTCCGGGCCATATTCGTTCTGCCATTTCCTGAGCTCATTCTGGAACCCGTCGGTGTAGCCCTGCCAGGATTGGAGGAAGCTCCGGAAATCTCCGGAACCCGTGACGCCTCCGCTCAATTTCTCTTCTTCGACCACGACGTCCAGGGTCATGGGTTTCTTTTCCCGCAGGATCTCGACCTTGACCTTGTCGCCTTTCTTCTTGTCCTGGATAAGGTCGATGAGGTCGTTGGCCGACTCCACACGTTTTCCGTCCACGCGGACGATGACATCGCCGACCTTGAGGTTGGCCTTCTGGGCCGGGCCGTTTTCGGTCAGCCGGGCGACGATGAGCCCCGTCCCTTCCTTAATGCCGAAATAGGCGGCCAGCTCGGAATTGAGTTCCCTGCAGTAGACGCCGATGTACTTCCTCATTTCCATGGAGGGAAAAGGCAGCTGCTTCCCGGCCGACGGCGGCTGGCCCGGGGCGGGCGGCTGCTGGCCGGGGGGCGACGGCTGCCGCTGCGGCTTGTCGGGCCCTCCCTGAGGGGCCATGGGCGGGAAAATCCCCGGGAAGCGGAGCTCCATCTCCTTCCGGGCATTGTCCTCGCTGTATTCCCCGAGCTTCACCTTGATATCCATGGGCTTCCCATCCCGTTCGATCTTGAGGACGACGGTCTGGCCGGGTTTCATCTTGCGGATCTCGGCCCCCAGCGTGTCGGAGCTCGCGATATTCTTGCCGTCGAGTGCGAGGATGACGTCCCCTTCGCTGAGCTTGGCCAGGTCGGCGGGGCTCTCGGGGTCAATCCCACCGATCTCCACCTTGCCGGCCTCGTTCATGGCGACGCCGACGCCCAGCCAGCCCCTCTGGACCTTGCCTTTCTCCCGGATCTCGGCCGCGACGCTCCGGACGACGTCGATGGGAACGGCGATGGCCATCCCCGAGGACGGCGCTTCGGCCCGGCTCATCACGAACCCGGAGCCGGCCTGCTCCCTATCCCGGAACTGGAAGACAACGGGCTTTTCCTCCGTGTAGATCCCGCGGAGGAGCCCGACCATCTGTCCCTTCTCATCGACGACCGGACCTCCGCTCGAGCCGGGGGTCACCCAGATGTTCAGGCGGAGCCTGTCCTCGGCGACCGAACTCACGATCCCCTGGGTGACGGCCGCCGTTCGTTCGGGGGAGATCCCGACGACGCAGACCCAGGAGCCGGCGGAAAGGTCTCCGGCGTTCCCGATGGGGAGCGCGGGCAGGCCCTTGCCCTTGGCCTTGAGAACGGCCAGCTGGGTCTCGGTGTCGAACCCCAGGAACTCGGCCTCCATGGTCCTGCCGTCCGAGGTCGTGATCATGATCTTCTCGTTCCGGGGCGACATCAGGGCCGTCGTGACGACGTAGCCGTCCTTGTCGATGACGACCCCGGTCGCGACCCGATGCATGTGGTTCTGTGCCTCGACCCGGACCACCGATGGATAGGCCTTTTTGGCGATTTCCGCGATATCCCTTTCGCTTGCACCCGTCCCGGCCGGCGACGCCCTGAGGGTCAGGGTCGAAACCAGCAGGACAGCCATGACCACGAGAGCCGGTTTAAGAATCCTGTTCATGGCTCGAAAAACCTCCTAAAACTTGATTTCCGTAGGTCTGACTTCGGAAACCTGCTCCAGTATGTAAACAGTCTGCGGTTGATTGGAGACGTTCCGGAACTCGTTCGAGTAGTCCACAGTCTCCAGGACGGGAAGATAGATCCTGGCGGTGCCGTCGCCGGCGCGGCCGGAGAACGAGGTCTGATTCGTCAGAGCTTCAGAGGAGCCTTTGTCGGCGAAGGCCCGGGGGGCCCGGGTATTCACGACGTGGACGTTCAGGAGCACGAAACCGATCAGGAGAACGGCCGCCGACCCGGCGAAAGCGTAACGGAAGGCCGCTTGTCGCCGCACCCGCGCCCGCCTGGCCTCGCCGAGCTTCGTGAAGACCCCCTCGTCGAAGTCCGCAGGCGCCTTCACCCTGTTCATCTTGCTCAGTAGTTCATGCCCTTCCATTTTCGTTCACCTCTTGTTTGGCCGGATAGCCCTTCCCCTCCAGGGCCTTTTCCAGCTGTTTTTTAAGCTGCTCGCGTCCCCGGCTGATCCGGGCCTTGACGGTTCCCACGGGACGCTTGATGATCCGGGCGATCTCCTCCTGGGAGAAGCCCTCCATGTCCTTGAGGACGACCGGGACGCGGTAGCGGGGGTGGAGCGTCTTCAGGGCCTCGCGGAGGTTCCGGGTGAGACCGGGATCGGCGGGATCCTCGTAATAGGTCCCGGCGGAATAATGGTTGACGACCTCGTCGAGGGAGACCGTCGCCATCCGCCTCGCCCTCTTGGCCTCGGTCTTGGCCAGGTTGGAGGCGATGGTGTAGATCCAGGAGGACAGGGGCGCGATCGGCCGGTACTTGTCGGCCTTGAAATAGACCCGGACGAAGGTCTCCTGGGACAATTCCACGGCCTTCTGATAATCGCCCGTGAATTGGTACAGGTAGTTCACGATCTTGTCCTTGTAAAGAGCCATGATCTGGGCAAACGCCCGCTCGTCTCCGTCCTGGACCCGGCGGATCAGCTCTTGCTCGTCCATTCTCAATTCCTTAAACCTGTCCGGGGCCCTAAACGTTGCAGTTTTCAGGCGCCCCTTGCCTCTTATTATATCAAGGAGGGGTCAAATCTTCATTCCGCCGCTTTTGGCCTGGATTCAAGAGCGATACCCCCCGGAAAGTCACGGAATGAAGATTTGGCCGCTTCTTGTTGCCCACGGGGGCGTTTTATATGAAAATAGGCCCGAAAATGGAACTTTCGGCCGGCCATTTCCGTCAACCAGGGTGAATTGAGTGGATTTGAACGCGATCGTCAGAGAATGCCTGGAAGGCAGGCAGGGAGCCTGGGAAACGCTCATGGACACGTACGCTAAAAGAGTCTTTAACATGGCCTATCAGTTCTCCGGCAGCCGCCAGGAGGCGGAGGACATGACCCAGGAAATTTTCCTCAAGCTCTACGGCTCGCTCGTCAAGTTCGACTTCCAGAAGAACTTCACCGCCTGGCTCCTGACCCTGGCCAAGAACCACCTCATCGACGAGTACCGGAAGACAAAGTGGGAAAGGACCCAGCGGGACGAGTTCGACGAACGGGTCCTTCCCCAGGCGTCCGTTTCCGGACCGGAGGAGACCATGGTCCAGAAGGAGATCCGGGCCCTCATCTGGGAAGGCCTCAACAGTCTATCATCGGATATGCGCATGGCCGTCATCCTGAAGGACCTCCAGGGGAGGAGCTACGAGGAAATGGCCGAGATCCTCGGCCTCCGCCTGGGGACGGTCAAATCCCGCGTCAACAGGGCGCGGATCGCCCTGGCCGAGGTCCTGAAGGAGAAAAAAGGAGAGCCCTCATGACCTGCGAACGGTTCGAGGAACTTCTGTCCGCGTATCTCGAAGGCGAGCTTTCGAGCGAAGAAAAACGGGAGATGGACGGCCATCTGGACCTCTGCCCTGCCTGCGCCAAGCTCCTTTCTGTCTTCCGGCAGACGCAGGAAGCCTTGGCGGGCTTCCCCGAATCGGAGCCCGGCCCGGCCCTCATGGCCAAGCTCTACGCCATCCCCGAGAAGAGGAGTCTCTTCAAGACGGTATCCGATTTCGTCCTCCGGCCGTCGCTTCAGCCCGTCTATGCGGCCTTCACGGTCCTGTTCATCGCCCTGTCCTTCGTCTTCTTCCACCCGCAGGGGCACGGCATCCAGAAGGCCATCGACCGCCAGATCCACCTGGGCTACGACCAGGTCGAAAAGCTCTATGCCAAGGCGGGGTCCGTGACGGACGAGCTGGGCTCGCTCAAGAACACCGTCGTCGATTCCATCAAGACCCTGAACCCCATCAAGGGTCAAGAGGACAAGAAATAATCGCAACCATTGGAGGTTCATCATGGACGAAAAAATCGTCATCCAGCCGAAGCCGACCAAGTCGCCGGCCGCGGCGGCCATCCTGTCCGCCATCTTTCCGGGCGCGGGAGCTCTCTACAACGGCCTGATCGCCAAGGGCGTCCTCTACATCTTGATTTTCGCCGGGCTCATCAGCATCCAGGACGGGCCCGGAGGCCAGCCGTTCAAGGCGTTGATCCTGGCCGGGTTCTATATCTTCCAGATCATCGAGTCGGTCAACAACGCCAAGGCCCTCAACCTGGCGGCGGCGGGCCAAAAGCCGGAAGAGGCCGCCAAGGTGGATTTCGTGCCGCAGATCGTTCCCTCCGGGTCTGTCTTCTGGGGGGTCGTCCTCATCGCGATCGGCGCCCTGTCCATCTTGGCGAATTTCGACGTCATCACCTGGGAAACCCTGTGGGACTTCTGGCCCGTGGCGGTCATCGTCATCGGCCTGAAGCTCGTTTTCGACTCCATCGTCAGGGCCAGAAACGGCAAATAACGGAGGCCAACAATGGCAAGCCAAAAATATCGCGATTCGCTCATCTGGGGAATCATCCTCATCGTCATCGGCGGGATCTTCCTGCTCGAGACCATGCATGTCCGGATCTGGCACTATGTCTGGCGCCTCTGGCCTGTGGTTTTTATCGTCTGGGGAGCCAACAAGCTCTACTACGGGCTCAAGGAGAGGGGCAAAGAGGGGCCGGCGACGCCCACGCCTCCCCAGGACAAAGGCCATGAAATTTAGGGAGATCCTCCTCGTCATCGTCCTCCTCGTCGCGGGGGTCGTCGTCTACGAGGTGCAGACGGGCAGCTGGACGACGTGGGGCTGGACATTCAATGAGGACGGAGAGTTCTTCGGCCTTGGGAAAGCATATCCATTCGAGGAAACTCGGACGATCGAGGCCCCCATCCCCTCGAGCCTCGAAGTCACGAACAGCCACGGCTGGGTGGAGGTCCGGGGGGCCGATCAGGAGACCGTCCAGCTGACGTTCCAGAAAAAGGTCTGGCGGCGTGACGAGGCGGACGCCCGGGCGGTCGCCGACAAGCTCCATGACATCGTGAAGAAAACGGCGGACCGGCTGTCCTTGTCCACGAACCGGGACGAATTCACGAAGCGGAACTTCGAGACCGGCTTCATCCTCGTCGTCCCCCGGCGGATGACGGTCACGGTCAATAATTCCTATGGCCTGGTGAAGGTGGCGGCCGTCAAAGAGGCCGATGTCCGGAACCGCCACGGCCGGGTGTCCGCGTCCGATATCGAAGGCGCCTGCACCCTGGAATCCTCGTACGAAGACATCGAGGCCGAGAACCTCAAGGCCGGCTGCCGGGTCATCGACAAGCACGCCGACGTGAAGGTCCTCTCCGTCGCCGGGAATCTGAGCGCCGACCACTCTTACGGCAAGGTCAGGTTTGAGGACATCGGCGGGAAGGCCGACATCATCGGCTCGCACTCCGAGGTCAACGGGCGCCGGGTCCACGGGCCTGTGTCCGTCGAAACCTCCTATGAACGGATCTCCCTCAGCGACGCCGGGGCGACCCGGGTCCGGGCCCGCCATTGCCCCGTCGAAGCCCAGGACATCCGGGGAGACCTCGACGTCGAGACCACCTATGAGCCGGTCAAGGCCATGAACGTCCAGGGAAACCTCCAGGTGACCGGCAATAACGTCGAGGTGACAGCTTCTCTCATCAAAGGGCGGGAGATCTCCGTCATGACATCCTACGAGAAGGTGGACCTGGCGGACTTCTCGGCGAGAGTGAAGATCTCCCTCCGGCACGGCGGCCTTGTCCTCCGCCCGTCGGACTTGAAATTCCCCGTGGATGTCCGGGACGAATACGGGGACATCGATCTGTACTGGCCGGCCGGCGAGGCCTCGCCGCTCGAGGCCCAAACCAGGGGCGGCTCCGTCCATTGGGGGCTCTCCGGCAAGCCCTCCCTTGAAAAGAGCAACGGAACATCCTTCATCAAGGCGTTCGTCGAGAACACGGACAGGCCGGGGGTTACCCTCTCGACGACTTACGGCGACATCCGCATCCAGGAGAGACACTGATCAGCGCGTCTTAAGAGGATAGACATCGTCGAGGCGGCCGGTTCCCTCAGAGGGCCGGCCGTTTTTTCAGGAGTGGCGGGATTTCATCTGGTAGATGCGCTGGGTCATGAGGCCGTTGACCTTGATGTTTAAATACGAGATCGTGTTCGTCACGTCTTTCTTGTACTTCGTGACGTAGCGCACGAAATCGGAGCGCCGCTTGGCCCGGAGCAGGCTCTCGAACTCGCCGACCTCGTCGTGGAGCTCGATAACGAAATGGTTGATGGCCCGGTACTGGGCGTTGACGTCGATGAGGTCCTTGCCGGCGAGCTTGGCGAAATCGAGGTGCGGCGGCAGGCTCTGGAGGATGAGCAGGCTCTCGTTGTGGAGCTCGTTGACGGATTCGCCGATCTCCTGGAAATAGGACTTGAACTCGGCGGGCTTCTTGAGCTTGGCTTCGGCCCGAGCCAGGAGCTTCTCGTACTGCGTTTTGAGCGAGATGATGGTGTCCTTGACCCCGAAGTACTTCCGGCCCGGATTGAAGAGGTCGACGAAATCGCGGCCGATGTAGATCTTGTCCTCGTAATGGGTCGTCAGCTCCTGGGGGGAATGGGTGTAGAACTTGATCTCGAAGCGCCGCCCCTCGGAGTCCCGCTCCCGGAGCCTGGCCAGGACGAGGCCGTTGTTCTGCTCGATGAAGTAGCTGCTGACGTCGACGAGCACGGAATAGACGGCCAGGTTCTGGACGACGGCCTCCTTGAGGTAGTCGAGGAGGCTTTCCTTGCGGGTGATGAAGTCGGTGATGGTCTCGTCGGGGGTCGGGTTCAGGACGGAATAATTGGGGGAGATGAGGTAAAGGACGGGGCCGCTGCCGAGCTCCAGGTGGAGGTTCTTGAGGACGTTCTGGTAGAGATCGTCGAGGAGCATGGGCCTGAGCGGCGGCAGGCCGCCGAGGTCGATCTTGGAGAGCTCATCCACTTCGTTCATGGGGCTGATCTCGCTCGCGTGAAAATAGTAGCACTCGGCCGGAGCGAAAGTCAACCGGCCGGCATGGGACGGCCGGCAATCGCCGGCCAGGTCGGGAATCAGGCGAGCTTCAAGAAGAAGGGGGAGCACGTCCCCCAAATCTTCCCTGAAAACGTCCGTCCTCGTGATCATCGCCCTATCTTAATGGACGTCTGCGGCGGCCGCGGGTCTCACTCTCGCCCGCGTCGGGAAGGGGTCAAATCTTCATTCTTGCACTTTTTCTAGACCTGACCCCAATCTAACTACCCTGTTTTCTTTAAGTTAGCGAAGGGATGTCCTGCATCATGACGGTTAATTTCGGTGACACACAACTCCATTCACCAAATAGGGATCTGTACCTATTTCGGTAATGAGTTGTGTGTCACCGTAATTTTATTGGGCCCGGAAATCCGGCTCGGGCTGCGGCTTGTTGCGCAGGATCTTCTCGATCTTGTCCATCACATCGTCCGTCAGGAGCTTCACGGCCTCGATGGCCTTCATGTTCTCCGCGACCTGTTCCGGACGTGAGGCCCCGGTGATGACGGTGCTCACCCGCGGGTTCTTGAGGCACCAGGCGAGAGCCATCTGGGGAAGGGTGATTTTCAGACCGGTCGCCAGGCGGCCCAGCTTCCGGACTTTCTCGAGCTTCTCTTCGGCCTCAGGACCTTCGTACCGTTTCCTCAGCCACTGGTAGCCGCGGAGCGAAAGCCTGGACCCTTCGGGGATTCCATGGGCATATTTCCCGGTCAGGAAGCCGCTCGCCAGGGGGCTCCAGACCGTCGTGCCCAGGCCGAAGTCATTGTAGAGCCGCCGGTATTCAGCCTCGACGCGGTCCCTGTGAAACATGTTGTATTGGGGCTGCTCCATCGTCGGCGGGACGAGGCGCTCGCGGCGAGCGATATGGAAAGCGTCCCGGATGTCCTCGGCCGGCCATTCGCTCGTCCCCCAATAAAATGCCCTCCCCTGCCCGATGAGATGCGACATGGCCCGGACGGTTTCCTCGATCGGGGTATCCTTGTCGGGGCGATGGCAGAAAATGAGGTCCACGTAGTCCATCTGGAGCCGCTTGAGCGAGGCCTCCGTTCCCTCGATGATGTGCTTGCGGGAAAGGCCGGTGTCGTTGGGACCGGAGCCGCCCCAGAAGATCTTGGTCGAGACGACGAAGTCGCTCCGGTTCCAGCCGGACTTCCGGATGATCCGGCCCAGCATGACTTCCGCCTTGCCGCGGGCATAGCCTTCGGCGGCGTCAAAGAAATTCACCCCGGCCTCGTAGGCCGCCTTCAGGCAGGACGCAGCCGTCTCCTCGCCGAGCTGGTCGCCGAACGTCACCCAGGTGCCGAAAGACAACGCCGAGATCTTGACCCCCGATCTTCCGAGAAAACGGTACTCCATTCGTCAACTCCTTATCGTGCCGCGGGGCCCACCGATGAGCTCACTTCGCATAGAAACCGATCGAGCAGAAACTGACCCAGTGGCGGAGCGAGAATGGCGCGGTCGTTCCCATGCCGGTTTTTTTGAGCGGCAGGACGCCTTCGCTGTAGGTGTCCGAGTAACGGAAAAGCGCGCCGCTCGTTTTTCGATGGCTCGTCCGGCTGATGACCTTCTCCACGGCCAGGAGGCCGAAGGGGACGGAATACTTGCCGCACCAATAAGTGTTGCGGTAATCAAGATAGGTCTGGCCCCAAAGCTCCCGGGTCAGCCCCTCGATCTTGCCGCTGTCCAGCGGCCCCGTCAGGTAGGAACGGATCAGCCGCCGGTCGACCTCTCGGGCCGTCTCCCAGGCTTTCTCCCCTTCGCCGTAGGGCGAATTGTTGAAGTCCTTTCCGTAATGGTTGCCGTCGGACGAGATCAGGAAGAAAATGTCCTTCCCGGCCGCGAGGCCCTTCTCCGTCATGTAGTCCGCGATCAGGCCGGCCAGCTTCGTCGAGACCTCGTCCATCCTGCCGAACGGCATGGGCGCGACCATGATGGGCGTGATCTTGACGTCGGGGTTGAAATATTGAAGGAACGGCAGCAGCGCTTCGATCGAATGCTCGAGCTCATGAGCCTTGTTGCTCGTGATGAAGAGGGTCTTGTCGAGCCGTCCCTTGAGATACTCCCTCAGGCCCGAGACGGCGATCGGCGTCCTCAGGCCGGGCCAGGACTTGAATTCGTCCAGGATGAGGACGCTGTCGAGGCCGCTGATCTCCTTCCGGACGGCGCCGTGGGTGACGCCGAAAATGACCACTTCCTTGGCCCTGAGGATCTTGAAGAGCGGATAGTAGACCCGCCCGGCGTAGAGATAATCGTCGTGGGGGGAGATGGCGGCGACGAGCCCCTCGCCGCTGAAGTGCTCCTTTTCCTGGCTCTCGAGATACTCCACGAGCTTCTGCATGCCGGCGGGATTCCAGCAGAAGCCGACATCGTCGCGGACAGGCCGCGTGTCCTGGGCCGCCAGGGCCGCGACCATCAAGCCTGAGGCGAAAAGCGTCATGACGGTTTTCATGCCTGACCTTCCTTGAGCGCTCATGGTGCGCCGTTTTTTTCTATTGTAGCTCTTCTCCATCCTCCGGTTCAAATCATGACAGGAAATGGGCTGAAGCTCCGCGGACTCACGTCCGTCAAGGGACGAGCCTTCGGCTCGCCACTCGCCCGTGGCTTATATCCACGGGCGAGTACGGCGGAAGTGGACCCCCGGGCAAGCCCGGGGCCCCGGCCGCTGTGGAATCCCGCGAAGGGGACCTGTCAAGCCATTTAAGAACCTTACTCTAGAGGGTATCGTCTTGCCATATAAAAACCTTACCCTAGCAGAGAGGGGCTGAGGAGTCATAGGCTGCTCGAAACGA
>Ga0315282_10000642_pt1 | contig 68729 bp, 49 predicted proteins | sample YL17G07_20_MG_FD_203693 | JGI IMG/M metagenome (GOLD analysis project Ga0315282, IMG submission 203693) | Sediment microbial communities from Yellowstone Lake, YNP, Wyoming, USA - YL17G07_20 | ecosystem: Environmental > Aquatic > Freshwater > Lake > Sediment | place: USA: Wyoming | collected...
GGGATGAAGAAAACGCCGAAGGGATGATGGCGCTGGCGGCAATTGACGACAGCGGCCTGTGGAAACCCTATTGGCAGGCCCGACGGGCAGCGTGACCTGCCACAATCGCTGGTCACACCCAAGGAAACGAACACCGGAAATATTCGTGCATATGGAGGCAAGGTATGCATACTTAGGCGGCAGCTCGCCGATTCTTCACGCTTCGAACCGTCCGTCGGGCCGCTTTGTAGCGCTTCGGCTTGCGGGTTCCGCCGTGGCGGAACTTTCGCCCAACCCCGCTGTCAAACCTTTTGAGGCGTGGCTGGTAGGAGTTCTTGTTTCAAGACCCGACCGGCCAGTCACAGACAAGGACAGTGGAGATCAGTCAATGAAAGCGCTTCTTGTTAATCCTCCCGCCGGGAGCCTGTATCACAGATTGGGCCTGAGGTTCATGCCGCTCGGACTCGCGTATGTGGGCGCCGCCCTGCGGCAGGGCGGTCATTCGGTCGAGGTGATCGATTTCGAGGTCGCGAGCACCAACTACCGCAAGGTTCGCTACGGCAACTATGACGTCGTCGGAATTACCAGCGATACTACCCGCTGGCCGGCGGCTGTCAAGGTCGCGGCGGTGGCGAAGGAGGCCGGCGCAATCGTCGTGGCCGGCGGCCCGCATGCTTCTTTCATGGACGAAGACGCCCTGTCGACGGGGAACGTCGATTACGTGGTACGCTACGAGGGCGAAGTCACCATGGTCGACCTCATGAACCATCTCCAGGCGGGCGCGGACGTCACCGACGTCCTCGGCATAAGCTACAGGCGCGACGGGCATCTTGTCCGGACGCCGCAGAGGCCCTTCATCGAGAACCTCGATTCGGTCCCCTGGCCGGCGCGCGACCTTTTCCCGCGCAAGAGCTATCGCTCGAGGTTCGAGGGGCGCGAACTCGCCAACGTACTGTCGTCGCGAGGGTGCCCGTTCAACTGCGATTTCTGCTCCTGCTCGGTGCTTGCGGGCTTGAGATGGCGGAGCCGAAGCGTGGAAAATATCCTCGACGAACTGGAGTACCTCAACAGGCGCGAGGGTTACGGTTCGGTTGCCTTCTTCGACGACAACTTCACTCTCGATCCAAACCGCGCTGTCGCTATTTCCGAGGGAATCCTCAAACGCGGCCTCGACATCAAGTGGTGGGCGTTCAGCCGGAGCGACACTCCCGTCAAACATCCGGAGGTGGTCGAGGTGATGGCGCGCGCGGGGTTGCGCGAAGCGTTTGTCGGCTTCGAGAGCAGCGATCAGGAAACGCTCAATTCCTCCAACAAGAAGTCGACAATTGAGGCGTCGCAGGAAGCCATGCGCGTCTTCAGAAAGCACAAAGTCAAGGTGTGGGGCGCGTTCATGCTCGGCTTCGAAGGGGAAACCGAGGACATGATCAAGAAGACGATCAAGTTTGCGAAGCGCCTTAACCCGTATATCGCCCAGTTCTCGCTTGTCACGCCCTATCCCGGCACGAAGCTCTTCGAGAAGGTCAAAGGCAAGCTCCATACCAGGGACTGGCGCAGATTCTGGGGCGGCGAGCCAACGTTCAAGATGCCCGGACTGGCGCCCGACCGGCTGAGGAAACTCTTCAAGAAGGCTTACTGGTCCTGGTATGTCCGTCCATCCAAGTTCAATTTCCTGATGCTGTACCTGCGATCGAGCCTGCGCTACTACACAGAGCGCAAGAACGCTTTGAAGCGGTTTATGGCGCTCAAGACGTCATGAGGCCGGGCGTCTACCCGCCCGGCTGGAGAGTGACGAGTACGACCTCCGGGCTGCACCAGAAGCGCACGGACTCGCCGATGGTGCCGATGCCCCGCGTGACATACATGAGGCCGGCGGGCGTTCGGTAGAATCCAGCACGGTACTTGCGCATCTGCTGGGGCACTACAAGGCTCGTCACGAGCGGGACGTACACCTGCCAGCCATGGGTGTGGCCGGCAAGAATGAGGTCCGCATAGCCTGATGGCAGCTCGTCGGCGAGCGTGGGATTGTGCGTGACGACTATTCGCGGAGCATTGGCAGGCGCCCCTTCGATCGCGAGGTCGGGCTTGGGATAGCCCGTCCACTCGTCGTCGAGCCCCGCGATCCAGACGCTTCCGCCGCCCTTCTCGATCGCGAACCCCTTGTTGGTGATATCTCTGATCCCCGCCTTGGAGAGCTCGCGGCGATAGACATTTGCGCTGACAACGTTGTCGTGGTTGCCGGGCACAGAGTAGACGCCCTGCGGCGCGGACAGGCGGCCCAGTTCGGCCATGATTGCGCTGAAACGGTGCGCTCCCATGGTAACGTAGTCGCCGCCAAGGAGTATCACGTCCGCGCGAACCGAATTGAGCACGTCAATGGCTTCTCGAGTGAGCGGAAGGGATCTGTCGGAGTTGTGATGAAAGTCGCTTGCGAACGCCAGCTTGAGGCCCGCAAGCGACGCCGGCAGGCCCTTAACTCGCACTGTAAGTCTTGACAGCGTAACGTGTTCGGAGCCGGCCGCGGAGAACACGAACCCCGCCACAATCGCGCCTTGTACAGTGCGCTTGAGAAAAACGCGTCGCGACTGCAGATCGGTCTTCGCCCTTTCTTCCGGCATGTGAATCCTCGTTAGTTCACCATCAGATACGTGGGATACCCTACATTGTTCCAAAGTTTTTTCAATACACAAACGCCGGACGCACTCGCCGACAGGCATACCCTTTCCCGCCGACGGTCGATGTCTACAATCGTGTGAACTGTCTGGCGAGGAGTTCACGGTACTTGTGGGAGGGCTTCAGTGTCTGTCAAACGTCTGGGTCTCGCGGCGATCTGCGCGCTGGCGGCCTTGTTTCCGACCGTCGCAAGCGCATCGGACAAATCCACGAGCGATAAGCTCATCATAGATGAGCCCACATTCATATGCCTCGGCGTAGAGTGGTATGTGAAGGGCGACGACAATGGTAACGCGGCCGTGGAGTTCCACTACCGCAGGGCAGGCGACAGCCAATGGCGCGAGGCGATGCCGCTCTGGCGTGTCGACACCACCAGCGGCAGAAGGCCGATACCCGCCGGCGATGTACTCTTCGCCGGGAGCATCTTCAACCTTGAGCAGGGCACGAAGTATGAGATGAAGCTCAGCCTTAAGGATCCCGACGGCGGCGACGCCGAGAAGATCGTGACCGCCATGACGCGCGCCGAGCCGCTTCTGCCGAAGAACGCCCGCATCCGCTACGTAGTTCCCGGCGACGGCGGCGGCTCGGGCACGAAGGCCGACCCGTTCAAGGGCCTCAAGTCCGCCGACGCGGCGGCACAACCCGGCGACGTCATGCAATTGGCATCCGGCACATACCAGGGGCCTTGGACAGTCACGAAGAGCGGCGTCGAGGGCAGACCGATCATCTGGCTCGGCCCCTCGGACAATTCCGCCATCATCGACGGCAACTGGGCAGAGCGCGCAGTAAGCGCCGAAGGGTGCAACTACGTGTGGTACTGGCACCTCTCTATCACGAAGGCCGAGAACGCCCTCGTCGCGCACAGGGCATCTTACGTCGTTATGCGCTACTGCCACGTCTACGACACAAGCTGCGGCTTCGTCGCGACGAACAATCCCATGAAAGGCAACGTCGTCCTCGACAGCGTTTTCGAAGGCCGCGTCGCATGGGTAATCGACGGCAAGCGCACTCGCGACCCCAATATCATCATTCACTTGAGCGGCAAGAGATACGACATCACTGACATGAACGCGGTAATCGTCTCCGGCGAGGGCACCGTAGCGGCGTTCAACAGGATGCGCTACTGGGGCGACGGCATCCACGGCTCGGGCGACCAGCCAAAGGTCGCCGATGACTTCTACGGCAACGAGATAAGCGAATGCGGCGACGACGGCATAGAGTGCGACGAAGGCTCCCAGAACATCCGCTGCTTCGAAAACCGCATGACCAACTTCCTGCAGGGCGTAAGCACCCAGCCGGTCCACGGCGGCCCGGTGTACGTATTCCGCAACGCCCTGTACAACATGAGCATCGAGCCGTTCAAACTGCACAACAGCCCGCACGGCGTCCTCCTCATCAACAACACCTCCGTGCGCGCCGACATCGAGCCCGGACCGATGTTCGTCTGGACGAGCGATCCAATCTACCACATCTGGGCGGGCAACAACCTCTTCGTCGGCGGCGGCGACAGGCGCGCCCTCGAGATGAGCCCTCCCATCAACTCCGTCTCGTTCGACTACAACGGGTACGCCGGCGGCCCTTGGACGGATTTCGCCAAGTGGAACGGGAAGGTCTACCACACGCTCAAAGACTTCCAGACCGCGACCAAAGAGGAGGAGCACGCGGTTATACTGCCGGTTAAGGGCCTCTTCGCAACCGGTGTGACGCTCCCGGAGTCCGCCGACAAGATGGTCGATATCGCGGTCAATGATCTGCGGCTTGCCGGCGGCACGGCGGCAATCGACGCTGGGTATGTCTTCCCGGGCATAACGGACGGCTACAAAGGCAAGGCGCCCGACCTTGGAGCCTACGAGCTTGGCAGCGAGCTGCCCCATTACGGGCCACGACTGGAGAAATAGAGTTCCTGACAGACACATTCGCCGGAGGACATTTATGAAGCGCGCCATCCTTTTCACGGCCCTCGCCATGGCCGTCATGGCTTCCCTCGCAGCATCGCCCTCCCCTTCGAACAAGGCGACTCCCGATCGTCTCGTCATCGAAGAGCCGACGTTCTGCTGCCTTGGCGTCGAGTGGTTTGTGAAGGGGGACGACAACCGCAATGCCATCGTGGAGTTTCACTACCGCAAGGCAGGCGACAGCCAGTGGCGCGAGGCGATGCCTCTGTGGCAAGTCGACGCCACCGGCTGGATAAGGAAAGTCCCCGCCGGCGAGGAGCTCTTCGCCGGAAGCATCTTCAATCTCGAGCAGGGTACGCCGTATGAGATGAAACTCAACCTTCGCGATCCCGACGGCGGCGAAGCCGAGAAGATCGTGACCGCAACAACGCGCGTCGAGCCGATTCTCCCGAAGAACGGCCGAATCCGCTACGTAGTCCCCGGCGACGGCGGCGGCTTCGGCACGAAGGCAGACCCCTTCAAGAGCCTCAAGGCCGCCGATGCGGCCGCCCAGCCCGGCGACATCATAAAGCTCGCGCCTGGAACATACAAGGGCGCGGTCACGCTTACGAAGAGCGGCGCTCCCGGCAAACCCATCGTCTGGCTCGGCCCTGCCGACAACTCGGCGATTGTCGATGGCGACGGCGGGGCGATTGCAGTAACCGCCGACGGCCTGCAGCAAGTCTGGTTCTGGCACCTATCGATCACAAACGCCGAGTCCGCCATCACCGCCCAGAAATCCTCCTACATGGTTGTGCGCTATTGCCATATCTCGAAGACAGAGAACGGCTTCACCTCCACGCACAACCCTGCCAAAGGCAACGTCGTTCTCGACAGCGTCTTCGAAGGGTGGGTGCCGTGGACGCTTAACGGCGAGCGTCTCACGTACCCCGAAGTGGTCTTCAACTACAAAGGCAAGCGCTATGACTACACCAATATTGTTGGCGTCAACGCGACCGGCGAAGGCACCGTCGTCGCGTTCAACAGAATGACCTCATGGGGCGACGGCATCCACGGCTCCGGCGACCAGCCCAAATGCGCCCAGGACTTCTACAACAACGAGATCAGCGAATCGGCCGACGACGGCATAGAGTGCGACGAAGGCGCGCAGAATATCCGCTGCTTCGAGAACCGCATGACCAACTGCTTCCAGGGAATAAGCTTCCAGCCCGTGCACGGCGGCCCTATCTACGTCTTCCGCAACGCCATCTACAACTCGAGCCACTGCCCCTTCAAGCTGGAGAACAACCCCCACGGTATTCTTCTCATCAACAACTCAACGCTGCGCGCGGCCGGCGCTGAAGACGGGTGCATGCCGATCTATGGCGGCGCCCCCGTCTACCACGTTTGGGTCGGCAACAACCTTTTCGCCGGCGGCGACGATTCTTCCGCGATCCACTTCAGCCCCCGGCCCAACGGCGTGTCGTTCGACTACAACGGCTACGCAGGCGGACCGTGGAAGAACTTCGCGGAATGGGCGGGAACGACCTATCCGACGCTCGCCGCGTTCCAGAAGGCAACCAAACAGGAGGAGCACGCGGTCACGATGCCGCTCAAGGGGCTTTTCGCTTCCGGCGCGACGTATCCCGAATCAATCGACACGATCGCGCCCCTCTCGGCCAACGACCTTCGCCTCGCCTCCGGTACGCCCGCCATTGACGCCGGCTGGGTTTTCCCCGGCATCACGGATGGATACAAAGGCAAGGCGCCCGACCTCGGAGCGTATGAACTGGGAAGCGAGTTGCCGCACTACGGGCCGAGGGCGGAGAAGTGACGCTTTGCTGAAGGGCCGGCAACCGCACCAAAACATATAGGGGCAGGCCGCGCTGACCTGCCCCTTCGGGACCGACACGAGAATCTTCTTAACTCACAGCCACTATTGTACTACTTGCACGAGCAGCCGCAACCACAACTATTCTTCTTTTCAGGCTTCTCCTTCGCGAACGATAGCGACGCGACCTTGGGCATCGCGCCGACGAGCGGGGCCGCGTAGTCGAAGAACTTCTTCGATACGAAGAAGCCGTCCTTGGTGAGCATGTCCTTGGGCATCGGCTTGGCGTGAACCGCGACGTCTGCGAGGTTGGCCGTACCGATCTTCGAAGAGTACTTCGCGCCCTTGTTGCGAACGATCGTAACCATCTTGCCCGTGACGTCGGCCGAAGCGAGCTTCACGGCCTCGACGCCGAGCTTGTATGCTTCCTCGATGTCGAGCTTGACCGCGCGGTCGGCGGCGCTCATCGGGAGCGACTCAGTGATCTGGAACTCGCCGCGCCAGCCGGAGAACTCCTTGCTGATGATCTTGTGGACGTTGAGGCCGACCGAAGTCCCCGCCATCGCGCCCATCTCGATGTTGCCGAACTTGTCGCGCGTCTGCGACGCGGATACCGGCGTGCCGTCGGCGTACTTGATGCCTTCGCCGCACGCGATCGAGACCCAGCCGTACTTCTTATAAGTCTCTTCGACCTTCGCGAGGAAGGGTTCCGGCTCGAAAGGCTTCTCGGGAAGAAGGAGTATATGCGGAGCGCTCTCGGGCTCTTTCGTCTTGGCAAGCGCGGCGGCCGCCGTGAGCCAGCCCGCGTCGCGGCCGATAGACTGATAGATCACGAACTGGTCCACCTTCTTCATGTCACGCGCAAGGATGCCGGCATAGAGCACCGATAGCGCCGTGTAGCGCGCGGCGGAGGGGTATCCCGGCGTGTGGTCGGTGCCGAAAAGGTCGTTGTCCACGGTCTTCGGAATGCCCACGCCGTAAATCTCATAACCGTTTTCAGCGCAGTACTTCTCCACGCGATGAATCGTGTCCATCGTGTCGTTGCCGCCCGCGAGGAAGAAATAGCGTATGTCGAACGCGCGCAGGTTCTCGAGGATGACCGGCAGGTCGTGATCCTTGACCTTGTGACGGCACGAGCCGAGAGCCGAGCCCGGTGTAGTGAGAAGGTCCTTCGTAACCGACTTGGGCTCCTTGCAGAGGTCGACGACGTCGCCCTTCATGAAGCCTTCAATCGCCCAGCGCATGCCGAAGACGTTCGCGATTCCCCTGGTTTTCTTCGCCTGATCGATTACGCCCGCGAGGCTCGAATTGATAACGCTCGTCGGTCCGCCCGACTGCCCCACTATCGCATTACCCTTGATCATTTACGGCTCCCTTGTATGACGGCTTTCTCAAGCTGTATCATGAGACAGGACGCGCGTTCGGACGTCCCTCAACGGGCGACGCATGCGTCGCCCCTACATGGCTATTTGCACTGATTATTCCGAATCGCCGATATCGCCAGCGCGAAGTCTCTCACGTCGCCCACGATTGCACGAGGGATATTCTTCTCGGCGGCATACTTCTCCGCCTGCGTGCCCTTCTGCGGGCAGAAGAGCGTGCCTTCGAAGACCTTCGGCGCGTCGTTGGCCTTGTCGCCGACGATGACCTTGACGAATTCGGCGCCCTTCAGGACGTCCTTGCCGTACGCGTGGAGGCCGGCCTGCTTGTAGTAATCGCCCGCGTCCACTTCCTTGGCAAAGCAGTCAATTCCGAAATCCTCGTACACCATGCAGCGGCGGCCCGTCCGCTCGGTGAGAAGCGTGCCCAGCTTCTGGAGGTCCGGATTGTACGCGAAGCCCGGCTTGTCGCGTGCGTCGATCTCGAACGACACGAGGTCGCCCTTGACCCTCTTGAACCTCACCGACGTCAGCGGATGCCTGTGCGCGAGCGATTCGAAGATGCCCTTGAGGTTCGACACCTTGTTCTCGAAAATGACCTTGCCGTCCTTGAGCTCTGCCCTGGAGCCGGCCTTGGCCTCCGCAAAAAGCTTCTCGATCTTCGGGCTTCTGCCCTTGACCAGCGGATGCTCAAGGAGATGCCCGTTGTGATCCGCCTCGATGATGAGCGGTCCGACGCCGGAAGAGTAGTTGCCCTGAATGGCGAACTTGAGCGAATCGGTTGCGGCGATGTCGATCGCGATCTGGATGAACGTGAGCGCCTCGTTCTCCGAGTAGGGGTACAGGAACTTGACTTTGTCGCCCTTTTTGTAGACCATCCCGTATTCGCCGACGATGCCGAGCTTCTTCAGGCCCAGCCTCTCCTCGCGGAAGAAGGTCATCGAAGAGAGATCCCAGCCGGTCATGAGCGCGACGTTGACACCCGAACAGCCCATCATGTATTCGATGCAATCCTTCGCGTTGGGCAAAGGCATGAGGTCGTTGTTGTCAACCGCTACGATCGGCCCGTTGACGTCGAGGCCGATAACGATGCTTTCCGCAAGGTCGAGCTTGTTGCCCTTGGCGGCTTCGGTGATGCCCGCGGCCACTTCGACCACCCCGGCCTCCGTGATGCCGCACGCCGCGGCAAGCTTCCTGCCGCGCTCGTCGAGAGTTACCTTCTTCGATGCCATCGTGTTCTCCTGGGAATACCCCAACCTTGGTTGTGTAATGCGTCATTTCCACCAGACGCCGCCGGACGTCACAGCCGCGCCAATGCAGCGAAAAACCGCTGTGAAAACGGCCCTTGCGGCAGTTTCAAGGAAGAAGTAACGTTACTTACCGGGCCACTTTGCGTCAAGCGTTTTCGCCTGTGCGGTGGCTGTTACTGTAGGGGCAGGCGCCCCTGCCTGCCCTTGCCGGAATGGTAACTGACTGTGCCCTTATCTTGTCGGCCCCTCATGCCGGTTCCCCCTCTCCCGCGCCGCCCTCCGCCGGCCTCCCCGCCGCAATGCGCGCGAGCATGTCCTGCACCTCAGCAGTGTTGTTGAGCGCCTGCGCGAGTTTCAGAAACTCCACTGCCCTCGCAGAGTCCTCCAGTTGGAGTCGCGCAGTCTTCCCAGCCAGGTATGCCGCCTTGTACGCCTCGTCTCTCGCCTGCCCGGCGAGCACAAGCGGCCACGGCTCGCACTTCGCGTAGATCTTTGTGGCCTTTGCAAGGACCTCCACCGCCCGAGTGAAGTCCCGCGCCTGAACGTACCCGGTTCCTTGCTTGTAGAGCGCCTGAATAGCCGCAAGGCACGCGCGGCTATTGTCGCCTTGCCGCCGGATGGCCTCTTCGAACTCCAGTATCGCTTCCGGCAGGTGCCCCCGGCGGCTCAGGTCCATGCCCCTTCCGAGCGCCGCCTCCGATTCGCGCGGCGAATACGCGATAGCCATGATCTTTGATCCACACAGGGGGCACCGCCCCTGGCGGCCTTCGAGACCCGCCGTGGTCTGGAAGCTCTTGCGACACTCGCTGCACATGACCGTAATCGACTCCGCGCTGCCTCCGAACGGCCGCACGAGCCGCCCTTCCCTGACGTCCCAAAGTCTCAGGTCCCCTTTGTTCGACCCCGCAACCGCGACGTGCCCCTCTTTATCGAGTCCAAGCGCTGTCACGGGCTCATGGTCGGCTTCCAGGACGTGCGTACACTCATTGGCATCCACGTCCCAGACGCGGACGGTCCAGTCCGAGGCGGCGCTCACGGCAATGGTGTTGCCCTTGTTGATCGCGACCGCGCGGAGCGTAGCCTGATGACCGATGAACTCCCGCGCTATGCTTTGGCGTGACAGTTTCCAGATGACGGCCGTGCGATCCGCGGAGCCGGAAATAGCGAACGCTCCATCCGGGCTGAACCGCGCCGACGTCACCGAGCCGGTGTGGCCCTTTAGTATCATTGTGCGCTTGCCGCTTGCGATGTCCCACATCATCAGGGTCTTGTCCTCGCCGGCCGAGAGCACCAACTCCCCCGCCGGATCGCCGTCAATCGCCAGGACAGCCCCGTCGTGTGCCTCAATGGTCCGGATGCGCCTTGCGTGCTTAAGGTCCCATATGCGAACCGTCGCGTCCGCGCCGCCTGAGAGCGCAAGCGCCCCTCCCGGCAGAAACGCCACGGATGTGACCGGACCCTGGTGCCCGGTAAACGTCCTTATGCACTTGCCGGCGGCGAGGCTCCATACCCGCACCGTGGAATCGTTGCCGCCCGAGATGGCGAAGTATCCGGCCTTTTCGAGCCGGACAGAGGTAATAGGGCCGGTATGGCCAACGAGGTCCCCGCTCTGTCTTCCGGTTTCCGCGTCCCAGAGCCTAAGCGTCCCGTCCTCTCCGGCGCTGATAGCGGTCGCCCCTCCGGGGCTTAGGTCCACCGCGTTGACGGGACCCTTGTGACCTATGAACGTGGGGAATACGCTGTCGTGTGTCCATCCGCTTAGGAGCGCCTGGTGCGCGGCCGTGTCGGCCGCCGAAGGAACAACCATTATGGCCCTGCAGTTTGGGCAGGCACCCCTCTTGCCCGCCGCGCTGTCCGCGACCTTGAACGTCCTGCCGCAGCCGGAGCATGTAACAGAGATAGGCACTTACCAGTTTCCCCCGAGGAGTCGAAACGACGCAAGACCATGTGTATTATACGGTTTATAGCATATGGCGGGGCGGGAATCAAGATGCGACACGGCTGCTTTACCGCGGTTCGCGCGCTGCAAGGAACTCCGCGAACTGCCTCTTGAACTCCGCAAGCGCCCGCGCGCGATGCGAGACAGTGTCTTTGACCTCCGGCGCAATCTCGCCGAACGTACCGCCCAGTTCCGAAACAAAGAAAAGAGGGTCGTATCCGAAGCCGTTTGTGCCCCGAGGATGGTCAAGAATCACGCCCTCAACTGAACCCTCGCACGTGAACACAACCGCTTCCGGCGTCGCGAACGCGATGGCCACCCTATACCTGGCTGTGCGCTCCAATGGGCTTGCGTTCGCCAGAAGCTCGAGCATAAGCCGGTTATTGGCCTCGTCCGTCGCATGCGGCCCGGCAAACCTCGCCGAGTAGATGCCCGGCCTGCCGCCGAGGGCGTCCACTTCAATTCCAGAGTCGTCAGCAATCGTCGGCAGGCCCGTCATGCGCGCAAAGGCCGTGGCCTTTGTGACGGCATTGGCTTGAAACGTCTCGCCTTCCTCGGTAACGTCGGGGAGGTCGTGAAACGCCGAAAGGTCGAGCACTTCCACCGGAAGTCGCAGGAGAAGCCTGCGGATTTCAGCCGCTTTCTTGCGGTTCTTGCTCCCGACGAGAAGCTCGAACGCGCTCATTTGATCTCTTCCACAGTGCCGGGCGCGAGCTCCGCAAGGTTCACGATCTCCGAATACGGAACCTTGAGTTTGTTGCCGTCCTTGAGGTCTATGAAGCCGTCATGATCAATCTGACGCTTGCGCGCTTCTGCTATGCTGTGGGAGGGAGCGCGAACGCCCACGCGCGCCCAGTTGCCGCCCTTGTACACGATAAACGACTCATACCCCACCGCGGCAAGACGGCTGGCGCAGTACTTTGCGTCGTAGATAACCTGCCCTTGAGGGTACTTGCTTTCGCTGGGCACATACTTGAAGCTGGCCACCATCACGCCGTATCCCGGCGGGACCTGCTTCACGCTGAGAGGGCCTACAGTCTTGTTGGTTTCGCAACCAAAGAACGCACAACAGATTACCGACACCAGAATTGCCAGGATTGCCGATTCTCTCACCGCGACAATGCCTCCTTTTGCATCCTCACGAGTCTCGCGATCCCCTTCCTCGCGAGAGCGAGAAGCACATCGAGTTCGCCGCGGGTGAAGGGGCGCGACTCCGCAGTCCCCTGTATCTCCACGAACCTGCCGCCCGCGGTCATGACTACATTCATATCGACCTCGGCGGCCGAATCCTCCATATAAGAAAGGTCGAGAACCGGCTTTCCTTTGACCATCCCGACGCTGACCGCCGCGATCGGCTCCCGGATGACCTTTCCCGATACGGACCCCTTTGCCGCCAGGTCGGCCACGCAGTCGGCGAGCGCGACGTAAGCGCCTGTCACGCTTGCGGTTCGAGTGCCGCCGTCAGCATCGAGGACGTCGCAGTCGATCCATATCGTGCGCTCGCCGAGTTTCGACATGTCCGTGACCGCACGAAGTGACCTGCCGATAAGCCTCTGTATCTCCGCAGTCCGCCCGTCTACCTTTCCCGCGCGCTCGCGCGCCTTACGCGTCGTGGTTGACGCGGGGAGCATGCCGTATTCGGCGGTCACCCAGCCTCGGCCGCTGTTCTTCAAGAACGGCGGGACTCCTTCTTCCACGACAGCCGTGCATAGGACGCGGGTGTTGCCGGCTTCGAAAAGGGCCGACGCGGGAGCATTCTTCAGGAAATGCCGCGTTATCCGCACGGGCCGCAGATCCCCTGCCCTCCTGCCATCGGGCCGTGGCATCATTTGGTCTCCGCAAGCACGGATTCGAGAATCGATAACCCCTTGTCGGCCTCGGCCTCTGTGATATTCATCGCCGGCAGCATCCGGAGAACGGTGTCGTGAGTGCAGTTGACATTAAGGCCGCGCTCAAGGCACTTGGCCACAATCGGCGCTCCCGGAATCGTGAGTTGCACGCCTATCATGAGCCCCTTGCCGCGAACTTCCTTGATGAAGGAATGCTTCCCGGCGAACGCCTTGAGCTTTTTCATGAAGTACTCGCCCATCTTCACGGTGTTGGCGAGGAGGTCCTCTTTTTCAATCGCCTCGAAGACCGCGAGACCCGCAGCGCAGGCAAGCGAGTTGCCGCCGAAAGTGGATGCGTGCGTTCCGGGGGTAAACGCCGCCGCGACCTTCGGCACAGCCTCGATACCCCCAATCGCGACCCCGCCGCCGAGGGCCTTTGCCATCGTCATAATGTCCGGCGTCACGCCGTAGTGCTGGTAACCGAAGTACTTTCCCGAGTGCCCCATGCACGTCTGAACCTCGTCAAAGGTCAGCACGAGCCCCTTGTCGTCGCATAGCTTCCTCAGACCCTTCACGTAATCGACGTCCGCGACGTTAATACCGCCTTCGCCCTGGATGAGTTCCAGGAGTATGCCGGCTGTCTTGTCATCTATCGCGCGCTCGACAGCCTTGAGGTCGTTGAAGGGCACGTACGTGAACCCCTCGGGCATCGGCCCGAAACCCGCCTGGTACTTGGGCTGCGCCGTCGCGGTGATCGCCGCGAGCGTCCGGCCGTGGAAGGAGTTTTCCATCGTGACAATCTTGTACTTGCCCTCGGGCGTCGCCTTACGCGTGAGCTTTATCGCAGCCTCGACGGCCTCCGCGCCGCTGTTGCAGAAGAAGCATTTGCCGCCGAACGAATGCTCGCTTATCGCTTTCGCGAGAAGCGCCTGCTCCTCATTGTAGAAGTTGTTCGGGATGTGCAAGAGCTTGGCAGCCTGCTTGCGTATCGCCTCCACCACCATCGGATGGCAGTGCCCCGTGCCGCTCACGCCCCAGCCCGGAAAGAGGTCTATGTACTCTTTCCCGTCCGCGTCCCATATGCGGCTCCCCTGCCCCTTCACGATAACCACGGGCAGCTTGGTATAGCTGCCTATCACGTACTTGTCATACAGCCCAATCGTTTCGGATGTGTTCATGCGATCCCGCCAGATCCTTAAGTAGCCCCGGTAAAGATTCCCACACGCTGAGAATTGTAGAAACGTTGGCGCGTGGTGCAAAGAATTAACACCTCGCGAGCGCTCAAAACCCGTCGCGTTCCCGGACGACACAGTACCTATCGCCGATGCGGTCAGGCGCCGCGCAAGCGTTCGAGGAAAGAGCGGGGTGAGAGGCCTTCGAGGTTCTTGAAGGTCTTGGAGAGGTGATAGGCGTCGCTGAAGCCGGCCGCGAGGGCGATGACCTTGAGCGGCTGGCCCTTGAGAAGCATGCCTTTGGCGAGGTTGATCCGCATGCGGATGAGACGGGCCATGGTCGTCTCGCCGGCCTCTGCGCGGTAACGGTGAGAGAGCGACGAGACGCTTATGTGAAGGTGGTTAGCGAGAGCGGAGAGGGTCACCTTCTGCGCGAGACGGGCAGCCAGGTAGTTATCCACTGCGCGGACGAAGGGCGAGAGACTGGCGACGGATAAAGAAGGGGCGATCTCGCGAGTCTCATTATGACGGTTTGTCGCGCCGAGGAGGAGGTCGATTACCTGATTGAAGCGGCCCTGGGCCATCCAGAAGCCGGCTTCCATGCGGTCACTGCCTTCGACGGCTATTTCCTCGATGAGGTCGCCGAGGATGCCGTCGGGATCGACGAACCGCGCGTACCGGGCGCGCTCGTCGATAAGGGTGCCAAGGCCCGCCGCTTCGCCGCCGAGAAAGGTCAGGTGCGCGGAGTGGCAGATTGACCTGCGAAGGCCGCTATGGTCTTCCCAATACGTGGTCTCGGGCGCGTAGAGGTGAGCCGTGCGAGGGAGGCGCACCTGCCAGTCATGTGAAGCCGAGCCGACCCTGTACGCGCCGCAGTTGTTAACTGCATAATCGAGCACCCAGGCCGGATGCTTGTAGCGCGCGCAGGCATTCTTGAGGCGTCTTGCCACACGCCAGGCGGTGAGCAGCGCGGGCGCGACGCCGGCCCTGCGATCCCAGGTGTAGCCTGTAGCGATAACTATCATGAAACCCTCTCGCGTTCGGACTCTTTCCCGGCATTGCAAGATTATACATGACGCCTGCATAAAGTGACATTGTCAAACCGTCTGAGGCGGCATAAAGTATCGCTGGAATCTGCGCTTGGCGCGTGAACATGGGCGAGGCAAAAGGAGCGGTCAAATGAAAACGGCAAAGCTGGCGATTGACGGCGGGCCCAAGGCAGTGAAATCGCTGGGACCATACAGGTCGAAGATCCACACGAAGGAGTTGATCGAGCTTCTGGACCTGTGGGAGTTCCCGGCTGGGGTGAGGGAGAAGATCGAACGGCTGGTGGAGAAGAATGCGGATGCCATAAAGGGGCCGCATCTCTTCAGATACTATAACCCGCGGCCGAGCAAAGTCGCCGAGGCCGAGAAGGCGATGGCGAAGCTTATCGGCTCCAGGCATGTGCTTGCGGTGAACTCGTGCACGTCCGCGCTTGTGGCGGCGCTGAGGGCGCTCGGCGTGGGGGCAGGAGACGAGGTGATCGTGCCGGCATACACGTTTTTCGCGTCGGCATCGGTAGTGGGCGCGTCAAACGCGGTCCCGGTCATTGCCGACATCGACGACACGCTTACTCTCGATCCCAAGGATGTCGAACAGAAGATCTCGCAACGCACGAGGGCGATCATCGTCGTGCACATGAGGGGCATGAGCGCGCAGATGGACGAGATAATGAAGATCGCCCGGAAACACCGCGTGCCGGTCATCGAGGACGTCGCTCAGGCGGCGGGAGGATCGTACAAGGGGCGCATGCTGGGATCGATCGGCACGATGGGATGTTTCAGCTTCGATTACTACAAGCTCGTCAACTGTGGCGAGGGCGGGTTTGTGACGACGGACGACGAATGGCTCTACACACGCGCCCAGTCGTGGCATGACTGCGCGGCGTGCTGGCGGCCGAACCGTTTCGCCTCGGAGCGGCGCGAGGGCGAACTCTTCTGCGGAGAGAATTACCGCATGAGCGAGTTGCAGGGCGCGGTGGCCGTGGCGCAGATAAGGCAGGCGCGAACGTTCCTCAAGGGTTACAGGGCGGCCAAGAACAGAATCATCAGCAAGCTGCGATTGCCCGAGGGTGTGAGGCTCCAGCGCGTGGCCGACCCCCAAGGAGACACCGGGACCAATCTGATAATGTTCATGCCCGACGTCGCGACGACCAGGCGGGCGCTTGCAGCGATGCAGGCGGAAGGCGTCCCGGCTGGCGGAATCTACGATCACACGGTCAAGGACTGGCACGTCTACGCGTACTGGGAGCATATCCTCGACAAGAAGGCCGTGGCGAAGGACGGGTTGCCGTGGACGGGAATGCCGGCAAAGGAATTGCCGCGGTACTCGAAGGATATGTGCCCGCGCTGTATGGACTACCTGTCGCGCTCGCTGATTTTCGAGCTCAATTGGCAGTTCTCCAAAGCCGACTGCGACGCCATCGCGGCAGGGATCAACAAAGTATTGGCGGTCATTTAGAAGGAGCCGGAGATGAAACTGGGAGTCTGCCTGGAGATGTTCTTCACGGACAGGCCGTTTGTCGAGCGCATCAAGGCGGCGGGCCGGTGTGGATGCGAATATGCCGAGATGTGGTTTACGGACGCAACGGCATGGGATCGAGGCATGCGCAACGAGTTCAAGGATCCTGCTGCGATACGCGCGGCGGCCCAAAAGGCGGGTGTGACCATCACGAACGCGGTCATAGGCTCACCTGACGGCGCCATAGGCGGAGGGCTTACCAGCCCCTCGAATCGGCGCAAGTGGCTCGCGCGCGCCGAAGAGACGCTTGCCTTCTGCGGCAAAGCCGGCATAGGCGCGGCAATCGTATGCACCGGCAACAAGGTTAAGGGGCACTCCTACGGAGAGATGCGCAGAAGTGTCATCGCTGGGCTTGCGGCTACTGCGCGCCTGGCCGAGAAGGCACAGGTGGATCTCTTCCTCGAGGTGCTCAACGACAAGGTGGATCACCCGGGGTACTTCCTTACGAGCTCCAGCGAGGGCGCAGAGATATGCCGCAAGATAGGCTCGCCGCGGGTGAAGCTTCTCTTTGACTGCTACCACATGCAGATAATGGAAGGCGACCTCTGCGGCGCAATAGAGCGAAATATCGACGTGATCGGACACATCCATTCCGGTGGCCATCCGGGACGACATGAGCTTTGGCTGGGAGAGACAAACTACCCCTTCCTTGCGCGGCACATTGAGCAGATGGGCTACAAGGGCGTGTTTGCATTCGAGTACATGCCAACCATGAATCATTCCCGGAGTCTGCGCAAGGCGCTGGCGCACATCAAGGAGGGGCTGAAGGAATGAAAGACCGGGTGCTCGCGTTCGGCTGCCACCCCGACGACGTGGAGTTCATGGCCGCGGGAACGCTGACTCTCCTGGCGAAAGCGGGATTGGAGCCGCACATAGCGACAATGGCGGGCGGAGAGGTGGGTTCTCCGACGCTCACGAGCGAAGAGATTCACAAGAAGCGCCTCGGCGAGGCTGCCGCTGCAGCGGAGGTCATAGGCGCGCGGTATCACTACGCCGGCGGACGCGATCTGGAGATAGAGTACGACTGCTTCTATCGCAGGGCCGCGACAAGGGTTATGCGCGAAGTGGACCCCCTCATCGTGCTGGCCCCTCCCCCGTCGGACTACCTGGCCGATCACGAGATGACTTCGCTATTGGTCCGCAATGCCGCCTATATCGCGTCGGTGCCTTTGTATGACTGCGGCGCGCCGGTCGCACACACCAGGCGCTTCCCCTACCTGTACTATTGGAACGCGGTGGGGCTCGTGGACATATTCGGGCGGGCGCTGCCGATGCAGTTCGGCGTGGATACGACTACGGTCATGGGAGACAAGGAACGCATGCTCGCGTGCCATGAGTCGCAGCGGGAGTGGCTCAGGGCGCACAACGGGTGGGACTCTTACATCGAAACGATGAAGGAGTGGTCGCGCAGGCAGGGGGCGCTCATCGGCCGCGAACATGGAGAGTGCTTTGTCCAGCATGTCGGGAACGGCCATCCGCAGAACAACATCATCAAGGAGCTCCTCGGCGGGGCATATGTCGAGACGGTCACCGGAGGAACCGCGCGTGAGTAAGGTCAGTGTGGTGGTGATATGGGCGAAGGCGCCTGTCGAGGGGAGCGTGGAGGTGTTTCACTCCGAGCTGGCGGGGCTCGCCGCCAAGGGCGGGAAGGTCGAGGGGACGGAGTTCAGACTGACATCGGCGGGCGATCGCCGGCTGGAGATAACGATCGCGGATGCCGAAAGCGCGCCGGGGGCGCCGCCGGCAAGGGTGACAGTGAGAACGGCCCAGCCATTCACGTTCTTCGTACGCGATGTGACTGTAGCGTTTCCCGTATACATTCCGCAGTACGCCGTGGCGGTTACGACCGCGGAGGATGCCAGGACATTCGAGCAGATCGCGCGTGATATCAGGGCGCTCGGACTGCTGAGCGAGATTGAGCAAATCGAGTCCGAGCCGGAGGAAGATTACGATTCGGCGGCGCGGCGCACGCGAAGCCTCCAGTGTCAGACCTGGCTGGGCCTCAGTAGGGACATCCGCATATTTGAGATAAGCCCTCACCGGGAGGCTGGCTACTGGGGTTGGATACGGCCGCGGTTCCACGGACCCGGTGTTGTTGTGGAGGAGAGCAGGAACAACGCGGGACTGTGGTATGACTTTGCTGTGGGACGCGGGGCCGCGTGCGAGGTGGATATCACGCGCCGGCTCGACGAGGGGCGGCTGCCGATCGTGCATGGCGAGCAGCGCGACGAGGGTATGCTATATCGGCTGACGGTGTTCGTGACATACGAGCGGACGAGGCTCGCGGCGGAGACGCTGAGAGGAACGCAGTTCCTCGTAGCGGACGGATACGGGTTCGGACATACGTTCACGCCGGAGCAACAGGCGGAGTTCGAGAAACTCGCTGCGGCCGAATTGTCGCGCAACGAGGAAACGGTATGCCACGTCCGGGTGGAGGCGGTTAACACGGGGCGCGTGCCGCGTTACGCGTGGTTCAGAACACCTGCGCCGCGATGGAACACTACCTGCGGGTACAGCCACGAGGAGGCAGGCGGATTTGGCGTGTTCGAGACGGGGCGCGTGTATTGCGTGTCGAGCGTCGATGGAAAACCCCTGGCACGCAGTGAGACGTCGGTGCTCGTTCAACCGGGAGGCAAAGCCGTATTCGAATTCGCCGTGCCCCACAGGCCCATACCGCGGGAGAGGGCACGGCAACTCGCCCAAGCGGATTTCGATGCAAGGCTCACGGAGGTAAGGGCATTCTGGCAGGCGAAGCTTGCCGCGGCGGCTCAATTGGAGCTCCCGGAAAAACGCGTGGACGAGATGGCTCACGCGGGGCTGCTTCATCTCGATCTCGTGACGTATGGACGAGAGCCGAATGATACGGTGACGGCGACCATAGGACACTACAGCGCCATCGGCTCCGAGAGCGGACCCATTATCCTCTTCTATGAGTGCATGGGACTCCACGACCTCGCTCGACGAGCAATACAGTTCTTCCTCGACAAGCAGCGTCCGGACGGGTCAATACAGAATTACGAGACATACAAGATCGAAACCGCCGCGTTTCTGTACTTCTACGGAGAGCATTACAGGTTCACGCGGGACAGGGAATGGCTCAAGAAGACCGCGCCGCAGGCGCTCAAGGCCGCGGAGTATCTCATTGCGTGGCGGGGCCGGAGCAAGCGCGAGGAGCAGCGCGGCCGCGGGTACGGGATGATCGACGGAAAGGTCGCGGATCCGGAGGACCCCTATCGCTACTTCATCAATAGCGGCTACGCGTGTGCGGCCCTTATTCGCGCGGCGGAGTGGATGCGCGAGATCGACCCGGCCCGCTCGGAAAGCCTCGCCGTGGAGGCGGAGGCGTTTCGCAGTGACATAAGGGCGGAGTTGGCCGCTTGCATCGCACGGTCGCCGGTGGTATCGCTTGGCGACGGCACGTGGTGTCCGACGGTGCCGCCGTGGGCCGAAGCGACGGGAGCGCTTTCACTCTATGCGGAGGGCGAGCGATGCTTCACGCATGAGTCCTTCGTGGCGCAGGACTCGCTCATCGGACCGCACTGGCTCATGTTTCAGGGGATCATCGACGCGGACGATAGTCTTGGAGACATCCTGCTTCGGTCGCATGCTACACTATCGACGGTGAGAAACGTGGCCCTGAGCCAGCCGTACTACAGCAGGCACGATTGGGCGCACGTAGCGCGAGGCGAGGCGAAGGCGTTTCTCAAGACCTACTACAACGGATTCTCCGGCCTGGCCGACCGCGAGACCTACACATGGTGGGAACACTACCATCTCGTGAGCCCGCACAAGACGCATGAGGAAGCGTGGTTCCTTATGCAGACTCGGTGGATGCTGATTCTGGAGCGGGGCGACACGCTCTATCTCCTGAGGGCGGTACCGCGAGCCTGGATGAGCAATGGAAAGAGCGTGAGATTCGAGCGGATGGGCAGCCATTTCGGCCCGGTGTCGCTTGCGGTCGAGTCGCGCCTGGGCGATGGCGTGATGACTGCGAGTTACTCGCTTGATGCCGAGCGAAGACCAGGCAAACTCGTCCTGAGGCTGCCGCACCCCGCGGGTCTGAAGGCGCGGAAAGCGGAAGGCGGCGCCTATGTCCCGGAAGCCGAAGCGGTGGAAGTTGAACGGCCCGCGGCACAAGGAGTAGTAACGCTTCGATTCTGAGAAAATCAGGAATCAGCGCGCGGAAACAAGCAGGTTTTCCCCCGTCTCACGGCATCGCACTCCGGTATACTTATGCGCCGTCTCGAGGGACACAGTAGTACATGGGGATGCGATGACAAGGCTTCCACTGGCATGCGTCACACTAACGTTCTTTGCCGCAACCTTTGTCGGTTGCGGCGAAAGCCGTTACGTGGCCGACGACCGGCTCGACAAGGGGCTCGTGGTGATACTCCCGGGCATTGAAGGCCCGGGCCCCGGCAGTTGGGCGATACGCAAGGGGCTTGACGACAGCGGCCTGCCATACGCCCTGGAGGTCTACGACTGGCGCGAGGGGCGCCTCGGCGCTGCATATGCCTTCGATGAACCGGCAAGTCGCAAGCGCGCCCACGAGATCGCGCTTCATATGGACTCCTACCGTCGCACACACGCGGGCGAGCCCGTCTTCGTTGTCGGCCACTCCGGCGGAGGGGCACTTGGGGCGTTCGTAGCGGAAGAGTTCGACAGCAGACCGCCCCTCAACGGCGTAATCCTCATGGAGCCGGCGCTTGGCCCGGAGTATGACCTCACAGAGGCAATCCACGGCGCCGGCGGTCACCTCGCCGTCACAAGCGCGGAGACAGACGTGCTCTTGAGGTCGCTCACAACCATCGGCCAGAACTTTGACGGCGCCAAAGGCCGCACTGCCGGACAGGACGGCTTCCGTCTACCTCCGGACGCGCCGCCTGAACGCGTCGCCGCATTCGGGAAGCTTTGCCAGATCCGCTGGGACGCCTCCATGCTCAAAGACGCCAACTGGGGCGGCCACATGGGCTGCACCAGCCCGCCCTGGGTCGCGTCTACAATTGCGCCGCTCATCCGCCGCTGGGCTGACAAGACCAACTGAATGCGCACGGTCGATCTGTCCGTCGACTGTATTCCCTTGATTCGATGTGCTGAGCATGCCCAGAATCGCCCAAGGCGGGCGACTGCTGCCATAAATGACCGCCACCAATTGCACTGAGCTGAGCAAGATTTCATAATCGACCGCGGGCGAGCTGAGTACAATTGTTGGCACCTTCGTCGGGAGTTTGCGCATAGACGTTGGGAGCTGCCGCCGAACCGAGCACTGCTCATTGTGCACATGAGTGCATGCTCACCGGAGTGTCTATTACAAAGGGGGATTGTGGTGACGTATATGAATACAGCGCTGAACGTCACTGCTAAGCAGATCGCGAATCTTAGCAAGGATCAGTTGCCAGCTTTGCTCAAGGTATTGCTCCACTGCGAAGCCGCAACATATGGCATTTGGACGTCCTCAGCAGAGGTCCCACTGGAGATATCCGTTCCGGATGGAGGCGAAGACGGAAGGATCAAGTGGGAGGCTGGGCCGGACAGAACTAATTTCATCCCCCGCCGATTCGCTCTCTTCGAATGCAAGGCGACGAAAATGGATGCCCGCAAGTGCAGATCACAGATGCTTCAGGGGAAGCCGGCAAAGCTGAAGCCGCGAATACTGGAGGTATGCGATGCTGGCGGAGCCTATATTATACTCGCTTCTCGCGATACAGTTAGGGATAAGACTGCGCGTGTTGCCAAGATGAAGGCAGCAGTCAAGGACGGTGGTTGTCAACAGCCGGACTTAGTGCATTTGGACTTCTGGGACTCAGGGAAGATTGCTGACTGGACCAACGAGTATCCGCAAGCGGTGCTGTATGTCCATTCGTGCACTGGCCGGAGCATTCCTCTGGGTGTGAGGACATGGGAGCACTTCAGGAACACTCCTCACGTGTGTGCCAAGTATCATCGCAATGGCATCTTGGATGGCTACATCGGCATGCTGCGAAAAGCCGCTGGCAAACTACAGTCAGTAGTCAGGGTTATGGGGCTGTCAGGACTTGGCAAGACGAGATTGATTGAGGAGGCATTTCGCCCGCCCGGAGACGATGACATGCAGCAGGCAATGCTCACCTCCAGCATGATATATTATGACGCGGAACCGAACCACCATCGAGAAATCAGTGAGTTTACCTATGAACTGGCAGAAGGCGCGTTCCGAGCAACGCTGGTAGTAGACAACTGTGAACCTCAGCTTCATGATCAGCTCAAGGAGTCCGTCAGGCGGATGTCGAGTAAGCTTTCGCTTATCACCATCGATTCTGACGTTAGGCCGGACGAGGGGACGCGCGATTTGATAATCATGAGGCCAGCCGATCTCAAGAATGTGGTCGCTGCAATGATAACCGACAGCTTTCCTCTCGCCAAGGCGGACATTGACCGGATCGCCAATCTTGCGGAAGGTTTCCCTCAGATCGCCGTATTGCTTGCAGAGCGGAGGATGGATGGCTGCGACGACCTCGGCAGGCTGGGTGACCACGAACTCATACGACGGATTCTGTGGGGCGGTGATCCTGAAGACAAAACTGAGCTCAAGGCGCTACGCGCGTGCGCGATCTTCGATTACTTCGGCTATGAAGGCAGGGGTGATTGGCAACGTGCCTTCATAGCTGAAAGCATCTGCGGCATCGACAACGCTACGTTCTATGGGGTGTGCCAGAAATTCGCCAAGCGCGGGATTTTTGAGCGCAAGGGGGACTTCATCAGAATGACTCCCAAACGGCTGGCAGTCTATCTTGCCGCTGAGTTCTGGGACACTTGCCCGCCGGAAAATGTTCAGGGTCTGCTGGAGGGCATAGAGTCGCATGGGCTAACCGACAGTTTCTGTGACCAGGTAGCTAAGCTGCATTTCCTGCCAAGCGCGCAGAAACTTGCCGAGAGCCTGTGCGGGCAATGCGGCCCTTTCGGTAGCGCGGAGGGACTACTAACTGCTCAGGGTTCACGATTCCTCCGCGCCTTGTCCGAAGTGAACCCTGCGGCCGCTACGGCCGCGCTGGAGCGCGCCATCGGTGCTTGGAGCAATGAGGCGCTGCTGGCTATCGAGGGCCCGATAAGGCGCAACCTCGTCTGGTCGCTCGAGCGACTGTGCTTCTGGCGCGAGACATTTGGTACAGCCGCCAAGGTGCTTCTATCGCTCGCCGCCGCGGAGAACGAGACGGTCGGTAACAATGCGACCGGACAGTTCCTGCAACTCTTTCATATCCAGCTGTCAGGAACCCAAGCGACGCCGGACGAAAGAATCGCCGTTGCCGATCACGCGCTGTCGTCACGGGTTATGAAGCAGCGGATACTAGGAGTCAAAGCTTTGGGAAGTGCCCTTGTATCGCATGGGTTCATGCGCATGCTGGGCGCGGAGGCGCAGGGGAGCCGAGTGCCGGCACAGGAGTGGAAACCGAAGTACGCTAAGGAATTGCGGGATTACTGGATGGCCTGCGTCAGCAGACTTTGCTCCGTCATAGCGGGAGACGCCGAACTGCGCGAGGCAGCGACGCACGAGGCTGCCGACGGCGTTATTACGCTTGTGAACCATGAAATGCTGGATGCCGTTGACGCGCTCCTTAAAAGCGTACTGGAGGCTTCCGGACCGTACTGGCCTGAAGTAGTTAATAAGCTGAATCTCTTGCGCCGACACGATGGTGTTCTTTCAGATGCATTGCGCGACAAGTTGGATAACTGGCTGACACTGCTGACTCCGACGGACGTAAAGGGCAGGCTTCGCGCTCTTGTCAGTTCGGCGCCGCATGACAACCACAAGGATGCCGACGGCAGATGGATTGATGTGTCGGCGGAGAAGGTGGTTGCGTTGGCAAAAGAGCTCGCGGGCGATGAAGCATCCATTGTGGATAACGTTGATGTGCTGCTCCGTGGAGAGCAGCGGTACGCGGCACTGTTTGGGTTCCATATCTACAAGGGCATCAGTGACCCAGTCTGGTTTATCAACACAGTCCTCGATAGACTCATCGAGGCAGGTGCTGAGGGGTCTCCTGATCTGGTCGCGGGCTTTCTTCGTGCCGCACCGGATCGGTCCACAGTAACGGATGTACTGGCGCGGATGGCCTCGGACGCCAGGCTGCGAAGGCACGTCGTGGCGGTGACGAGAAATTCCAGGCCAACTGCGGCGGACCTTGCCAGGATCACCGCCCTGCTGCGGGACGGAGGCATAGACGCCAGGGACTGCGTTTCCTTCGCGTATAGCGGAGCGCTCGACCACCTTCAGTCGGCTGACGTACGTACCTTCTCCAGCGATCTTGCCGGAACAAGCATAGTCGGACGCATGTGCGCACTCGAAATACTCTATCTGTATGGCGTCAACGATAAGGCGCGCTGGAGCGCAGTATCTGACGATATCGCAGCATTGCTGCGCACGCCAGGGCTTCTGGCACATGGGGAGTATCCATCAAATAGCACGATCTGGCAATGGAACGAGTGTGCGCTGAGTCTGCTGCGGGAGAGTGCGCGGTACCCCGGCTTACCTGCCGCGCTGACCAGCGAGATAATCGCCGTGTGTGAACGCCCTGACGGCTACGCTCTTGCAGACATAGAGCTCAAGCCTTTGATGTCTCTGCTTCTTGAGCGCCATTTTGAGGGTGTATGGCGTTTGATCGGGAATGCTCTTCTGGGCGATAATTCACTCGTGCGTCTCAACCTGCAGTCCCTGCTTGGAACCGGGTTTGACGAACCCAAGAACGAAAGCATCTTATTCGGACACCGCGACGAGCAACTGCTGGAGTGGTGCCTTAGCAACAGGCCCCTCGCACCAGAAGTCATTGCCGGAATGATGCCTCTGATCGCGAGCGATGGCAAAGACGATGCGTGGAATTCATTCGCTTTACGCATGTTGGATGAGTTCGGGGATGACGAAGACGTACTCGCGGCGATATCGAGGAACATGGGAACGATGATGTGGAGGGGATCACTCGTGCCCCACCTTGAAAAACGCAAAGCACTGATGCAACAGATTCTCACGCACTCACGGCCAGCGGTTCAGCGCTGGGCAAGAACGACGATCGACTCCACAGATGCGTTGATCCACAGCGAACAGAAGAGAGACGACGAGCATGAATGGGGCATTTATTGAGATCCACGGCAGGCCGTAGGGCAACCGTTCCTGTCACTCTTCCGAAACCAGCGCTCGTCAGCATAGTCCGATGCTTTCCAGCTTCAGGGCGGCGCGCGTTTATGCCTTCCCCCGAGGCATTAGCACTGACTGCCCATTTCGCGCAGGATGGACATGGCCAATCACCAGCGACGCATGGATGCGAGACACATCAGAGCGGTATGGTTGACGCCTGCCCCTTATCGTCCTCAGGCGCCAAGAGTTGCGGCTTGCCGGACGGCTGGTTCGGCGCGCTCGGCTGAACGCCTCTCGGTCCCAGCGTCTTCGGCAGGCCGAGTGTCCTCTCCACCTCGACGATTGCGGCCGTGAAAGCGGGATTCTTCGCGTCCCGCTTATGTGCCTCTATTGCGTTCTGGTAGAACTCCATCCACTTGCCGCCCGTCGCAAAGAACATCAGCCCCGGATGCCCCGGCTGCGACAGGTCAACGAACTTCACCACGCGCGGATCTCTGCTGAGGCGGTTCAGGACGTACTGGAACGTCTCGACCGAATTATGCATTGTGTCGATGCGGCTCAGGTCGAACAGATAGTAATCCGCTTGCTCATCCTTCGTCCAGTCCTTCAGATCAGTGAGCTTATAGCCGACCGCGAAATAGCAACCGAGATTGTTTTGCGTCATGATGCTCGACCCGCGCGGGAATAACCCTCGGACGTTCGTGAAAAAATGCTCGTACATATCCTGGCTGTAGAAGTCGGCTCGGGAGGTCGTCAGCGGGATCGGCATGCCGAGCACGTTGAACGACCTCTCGATGGTGAACCGCGCAACAGAGTGCGGCATCCTTTGGTTCGCCGGCCATGAGAAGAGGAGGTTCGAAAGCGCCGCAAGCAGCACAAGAAACAGCGGCAGTATCGTCGGCTTCTCATCTTCGGAGAATCCCTTGAGCCCCTCCAGCGCAAGCGCCGTCGCTCCCAGCGTCGCCGCGGTGAGCGTTAGCGTGTAGTGGCCATAGAAAACGTTCTGATATGGCGAACGCGAGATGAGGTTGATCACGAAATACGGCCCGAAGACGAGTACCAGTGCCCGCCACCGCCGCACCGGCATGAATCCCACCGGCAGCATGACAAAACAGACAATACCCAATGTCCTTGCGAGGAAAAGCATTGTGCTCAGCAGCCCGGCCTTGGTGGTCATCGCCCATTCCGCGACGTCGCCGAGCCCCTGGTACCGCTCGAGGTGTTTGAACGCCGCCCCGCTCACCCACGGGAGGAGCACCTTCGTGGCAAGGAAGAACCACGCGGTTGAGACCAGGACGGTCGCCAAACCGATCCTGTACTGCTTCTTCGAAATGAGATACAGTCCCGCGCCGAATGCGAGGATGACCTCCGATTCCTTGGTCAGCGCGAGGAGCGCGAAGAAGAGCCAGTACAGCCCCCACCGCTGCCGCCGCATGAATAGTAGCATTGAAAAGAAGAATAGCGGCGTCATCGAAATCCCGTGGAAATCGTAGATATTGCCCGCGCCAAGGCAGGGGTACAGGAGATAGGCGATCCCTGTAACTCCCCCCATCACGCGCCGTCCGGTGATGTCCTTCACAAGGAGGTACAGCGGCCACGCCGCGAGCGCGATCACCGCGCTCTGCACCACAAGCAATAGGCGCGCATCCTGCCACAGCGCGTACAGCGGCAGCACCAGCGCAAGCGCCGGCTGGAAGTGGTCGAACGGCCCGCGATAGTCTTGAAAGAACCGGCCATGGAGGGCATTGTACATCAGGCTGTCAAATATCCCCAGGTCCCACGCGCCGCACATGAGCTTGTAGTATCGATGGACGGACAGGTACGAGTAGACGAGGAAATACACGACTGCGAGGACTACAAGCGCGTTGCGAAATCCCTTTTCTGAAGCATTGAGTTTCTGGAGTTTGCCGTATCCGCTGTACGAGGCGAAGAACCACCACGAGATGCCGAGAGCGATGGCCAATATCATCGCGCCCGACACCATGAATTGCGGGTTCATCTGCCTGCCCATCTCGTAAAGCATCTGCTCAAGCATCTCAGCCTTCCGTACGCTCTGTGCAGTTCGCTATCGCGGCGCGCCCAGACCCATCGTCTTCTCCATCGCGGCGAGCGCCCTTCTAAGCGCGGCGTTACCGCCGTCCTGTTCGCTCGCGCGGCGAACATTCTCGTAGAATTCAAGCGCTTTGTCGCCCGCGGCGTAGAACGCAAGTTCCGGCACCTTTCCCCCCGACTCGTTCATCAGCAGAAAGCACCGCATCCCCGGCTCGCCCCTCAGCCGGTTCATCAGCGGGTCCGTCACGGCACGTGCCGCCTGAATGTCGGCCGACACGGGCCGGAAGAGGTAATAGTCCGCGGTAACGGTCGCAGTTATGTCCCTAAGTCGATATCTGCCCGCAAGCTGGTAACCGAGGTTATTCTGCGCCGCGATGATCGCGTCCTTGGGGAAATACGGCACCATCGCGCGGAACGCCTCTTCGTCAGGCGTGGACCTGTAGAACGCCGCCCGTTCGCTGGTAAAGGGTATCGGCAGACTCAGCACGTTCCAGGCCGCGTTCAAGCGCAAATACGCCGCCGGCGCGGCATCTGCCGGTTGCTGGGGGTACGCCCATCGCTCGGTCGCAGGATAGGAGAGCACGATATTGGAAAGCACCGCTACGATGACCAGAAAGATGGGCCACCGGGACGGCTTCTCCCCCTCCGCAAACCCCTTCATCCCCGCCGTCGCAAGCGCAGCCGCACCCAGCGTGGCCGATGCTGCGGTTATCCCATAGTGGCCGAGGAGTACGCGCTGAAACGCCGCTTGTGAGACGACGTTCGCCGCGTACATTGGACCGACGATGAAGAGCGCAGCACGCAGACGACGCAACACAAGAAATCCTGTCGGCGCGAGCACAAACACTGCTACAGCAATGCATTGCAGCACGTACCCGAGGGCCCGAAGCCGCCCTTCTCGCGTCAGCACGCCCCAACTCGCGGCGCTCATGAGCCCCTGGTACCTGTGCGCCTGCCAGAACTTGGCGCCGGAAATCCATGGCAGCAGAACGTATACGGCGAGGTAACCCCAGGCAAACGACGCCGCGATAGTAAGCGCCCCCGGCAGCCAGTCTTTGCGCGACAGGAGATATAGCCCCACGCCGAGTACGAGTATCGCCTCGGACTCGCGCACCATGAGCACGAATAGCGTGAAGAGCGCGTAGAGCCCCCATCGCCGCTTCACCATCCAATAGAGCATCCAGAAGAAGAAAAACGGCGATAGGCAGAGATTATGAAAGTCATAGAGGTTTGCGCAGCCGAGAAGAGGATACAGAAGGTACGCGATTCCAACCGCTCCCGCGATAGCTCGCTTGCCGCTCACTTGCCTGGCCAGGAGATAGAGCGGCCATACCGCTGCCGCAAGTGCCGCCGACTGAAGGACTAAGAGCACTCGCGCGTCCCGGAATACCGCATAAAACGGAAGGAACACCACGAGCGTCGGCTCAAAATGGTCAAACGGTCCCCAGAAGGTCTTGTAGCCCGCGCCGGAGAGGATGTTGCGGAAAAGCGTCTCAAAAAGCCCCAGATCCCACGCGCCGCAGAGGAACTTGTTGTACCGGTGGACGGACAGCCACGAGTACACAAGGAAGTAGACGCCTGCCAGCGCAACCATCATCAGCGGATACACGCGTCCGGCATCGTCGGTTACCCGCATAGCGTGACGGTGAGTAGCGGATAGTAGACGCGTAACGAGTAGCGCAGCGAGAAGGATAACCGCGGTAGCTATGAGCAGTGGCGCGTTGGCCACTTTGAGCACGTCCTGAATGATCCGCCAATAGGGCAATCCCGGCTCCCCGGTCCTTAGTGATTACCGCCAAAGATTTTATGTCGGCAGAACACGTAAGTCACCAGTAATATACGCCGGGGCAGGATGAGCGTGGACCGAATTCTGCAGCGTTCAGGAGACGTTGAGGCCCGAAGGAACGCTCGTCCTCATGTCGCACTTGGGGATCGAGTCGAGGAACGCCTTGCCGTACCACTTTTCGAGGATTCGGCGGTCGAGAACGACCACTATGCCGGTATCGGTCTTTGTCCGCACCAGTCTGCCGAAGCCCTGTTTGAACTTGAGCACGGCCTCGGGAAGCGAGTACTCCATGAAGGGGTCGCCGCCCTCATCCTTGATGCGCTCCAGGCGCGCGGCGACGAGTGGCCGGTCCGGAACCGGAAACGGCAGGCGGGTGATGATGACGTTAGAGAGCGCATCGCCCGGCACGTCGACCCCCTGCCAGAAGCTGTCCGTCCCGAAGATGCATGACCTGCCGCCTTTACGGAATTTCGCCAGCATCGATGACCGGGCCATGTCCGCCCCCTGCCTGTAGCAGGTGATCCCCGCCTGCTTGAGGCCGGGCGCGGCGAGGTCGTACACCTGCTGGAGGGTTGTGTAGCTGGTGAAAAGGACGAACGCGCGGCCGTCCGTGATCTTGACGCATTTTTCAACGGTTTTCGCTGCTGCGCTTATGAACGCATCTTCAGTGGGCGCAGGGAGTTGCGGAATGACGAGTTTCACCTGCTTCTCATAATCGAAGGGGCTGCCCACAAGGAGCGTGTCGCAGTCGTCGATGCCGAGCCGCTTCCTCAGGTAGCCGAATGACTCATCGCCGCCTATCGCGAGGGTAGCCGATGTGAACACCGTGGAGTCGATGTCCGACAAGAGATGCTCGCGTATGTAGTCGGCGACGCTGATCGGTGCCACTTTGAGTGTAATCCTGACACCGCGGCGCGTGCTGCGCTCAACCCAGAACGCGAAATCCTGTGAATTCTGCTGGTTCAGAAAGCCATCGACCGCGAAAGCAAGATCGATGCACTTGTCCGCGTAGGATGTCAGCTCAAGTTCGTCGTCTTCGTTCTCGGCGGCGCCCCTGGCCTCCCTGAGGGCCTTCGCGAGGTCCTTGAGGGGCTCACTCAAGGTATCGACTATGCCCATCGCCCGTTCGACTCGGCCGTTGGAAGGGGCGCGGGTGTCCAACCAGTCGATGACGTCCGCGAAGAAGGTCTCCGTGTACCCGTGCAGGCTGTCGACAGCCTTGCGAAGAGCATTGTCGGGGATGACCGTCAGGAAACCCTTGCCGGTACGAGGGTTATAGAGCTGGTTCAGGAGATAGCGTATCGCGTAGTTCGACACGTCGAGCCCGAAGTGCTCGCAGGCCACCGATTCCACCGAGTGCGCTTCATCGAACACAACCGCGTGGTACGGCGGCAGGAAACCGCCCTTCTTCTTGTGCAGGACAAGGTCCGAGAAGAAGAGGCTGTGATTGGCGATGATGATATTGGCCTCGCGGAGCTTGCGCCGGGCCTTCTGGAAGAAGCACTTGCGGTAGTACTGGCAGCGTGAGCCTTTGCAGTTTGAGCGATCCGCGCATATTTTCTCCCACACGTCGCCGCGCGGAAGCGGCTCGATATCCGAGAGGCTGCCGTCTTCGGTCCGGTAGGCCCAGTCTATGACGCGGTTTAGCTCTTTGACGGCTTCCGACTCTTCGAAAAGTGAAGACTCGTGCTGGGAGGCCATGTAGAGCCTGCGAATGCACAGGTAATTCGAGCGCCCCTTGGCGAGCACCGCGTTGAAATCGATGCCCAGATGCTCCTTCAGGAAGGGTATGTCCTTGGCGATAAGCTGCTCCTGAAGGCTGATGGTGTGGGTCGTCACGACAACGCGCCAGTTGGCCTGCTTGGCGGCAAGGATCGCCGGGACAAGATAGGCGAAGCTCTTGCCTACCCCTGTTCCTGCTTCGGCGACGAGGTGGTGGGACGAGAAGAATGCCTTCTCTACGGCGTCCGCCATACGAAGCTGCTCATCGCGCGTCTCGTAAGCAGGATGCGCGTGGGCTATAGGGCCCTCGGGGCCGAGGAGTTGGCTGGATGTCGTTTCCGGCATGAATGGGTCCGAAATCAGCGCAATATGCGGTTCGATACTGGGTCAACAAATAGGGACAGAATACAAGGCACTTATTCTATGGATAGAGGCCGTTGAGACAAGGAGAAGTGCGGACAAATCAGACGTCTCTTCGGCATCACTCAGACGCGGCGTCCCCGTCGCACGATGACCACGGCAGCCCCTCCAGCGAGCAGCAGGACGACGAAGGCCGCACCCGCCGGGCTCATCACTCCGACCAGGAGGGCACTGACGTACTTGAGCCAACGGAAAGGGCTGTCGGGAAGGTACTTGATCCCTGTTCTTCTATCCCACACCTGATGTGCCGGCGCGAATTCCAGGGTGAAGGCGCTATCCGGAATACTTTGGTTCAGCTTTACGTTGCTGAACGAGTACTTCAGCACCGTGGCCGCCATTATGGAGTCCGCGGACTCCGGCATCCAGATACCATCGCCAAAGTCCTTGAGCACTACGTTGCGGTACCCGGTATTGAGCGCGCCCTCTTCGACGAAGTCCTTTGTGCCCACTATCGCGCCGCCGTGGTTGAAATCAACCGTGATCTCACGGATAAGCCTGTCGCCGCGGTATTCGTTGCGCCGCGCGCGCACAACAAAGACGCCGTCCGCAGCACGAGTCAACGTCCAGTCTCCAGCTTCACGCAATCGTTGCGCCAGGCCGGCATCGTCGTAGTACGCAGCGACAAGCGCCAGTCCGCTCGATTGATAATCGGCGCCTCGTATTTCCTGGTTCGGCCGGCCTGACAGCACCCACTGGTGTAGCGGCGCCACCATCGCAGGCGTATCCCACTCTATGTATGTCGCTGTCTTGCCGTTGAAGGCATATTGTTCCATCGTGAGGGCTGGCCTGCCCATCGGCTTGCCGTTGTTCCCAACCCATGGCAGCGATGCTTCACGTTCAAAGCGCACTCGTCTACCGGGTGCCTCGGCCATCACTATTCGAGTTTTGTAGTAGTAGGGCGTCTCTCTAAGCTGGCCCGTTCCGCGAACCGTGTCGTACTGCTTCGCCAGTACTTCGAATTCGATATTGCGAGTCTTTGCCTGAAAAGCGTCAAGCGCGGCAAGGAACTGCTCTTTTGTCAAACCTTCGTCAGCCGCGTACGCCGCCACGCACAGGCACAAGTATGAGAAAGCGCAAGCCAATACCGTTTTCACAGCTCAAGACTCCTCCGTCAGCATGCCGGAACAGGCATTCTCAGAAGCGATTATGCAGAAAGAGCGCTCGCATTGTGAGATTTGTCTCGGGATTATTGGAAACCACAAGTGCTTGAATTCGTTCGCATTTCCAATCTTGTCTTTTGCGGCATCGAAAACTATACAATAGCCACAAGCGCTATGCCGATATGCTGGCATAAGGGCCCGGGCCAGACAAGACGTTAGGGGTATTCGAGCGCTTGATGGGAAGCAGGGTTATCAAAGCAGCGCCTCTTATCGCAGTAGTGATCGCGGGGACATTCATCTCTTTTGGCTGCAATTGCCGCCCCTACATCACTAATGAACGCCTGAACAAGGGGCTCGTAGTCATCCTGCCGGGAATCGAGGGGCCGAGTCCCCTCAACATGTCCATCCGCAAGGGGCTATATGACGGCGGCGTGCCCTATGCGATATCGATCTACAACTGGGGAGGCGGCATGCTTGGCTTCACCTATGCCTTCAGTGAGGGGCAATGCGAGAAGCGGGCGGATGAGATCGCGTGGAGCATCAGGCGATACCGCGCGAAGCATCCCGGTTGTCCGGTGTTTGTCGTGGGGCACTCTGCGGGCGCGGGCATAGCGGTACTCACGGCCGAACACATGCAGCCCGCTGAGCCGCTCACAGGAGTTGTGGCGCTTGCGCCGCCGTTATCACCCAAATACGACGTGACGCGCGCGCTCTCCGGCAGCGGCAACCGGCTTGTATGCTGCTCCTCCGCAAACGATGAATTCTTGAGATCGCTCATCGCGGTCGGAAGAAACATCGATGGCACGCGAGGAGCCACCGCGGGGCAGGACGGGTTCGAGCTGCCGTCAGGCGCTCCAGTCGGACGCAAGGAAGCCTTCACTCACCTGCGACAGATCAGGTGGGATTCTTCGATGAAGCAGTACGGAAACATCGGCGGCCACTTTGGATGGACAAGCCCATCCTGGGTCGCGTCCACCATAGCTCCTATTCTCACGAGCTGGGCCGGGGGAGCGGAGTATCCCATCACAAGCGCAAGCGGAGAAGCAGCCAAGACGGGATCTGTCGTCATCGTTGACAGCGATACAAGCAGCTAACCCTCCCCACGCACGTCACAAGAAGACTTCTCTCTGGCAAGCGCGCTGCAGTGTGATAGACTTGAGCGCATGAAAATCCCCCAGATGGCACAACTGCGATTGGTGCGCTTGTGAAACTGCTGAAGACGCTGCTGGCTGCGGCCTGTGCTGCGATGCTGATTGCGGGCTGCAAGTCCGGCAACTACGCGACGGAAGAGCGCGCTGACAAAGGGCTCGTGGTCATATTGCCCGGCATAGAAGGTCCCAGCATCTACAACGAATCGATACGCAAGGGCCTTTATGAAGGCGGCGTCCCATTCGAACTGGAGATCTACGATTGGCATCCCCATGAAGCGGGACTCTGGTATCTCTTCAATGAGCCGGCGGCGCGGCGGCGCGCGGCGGAAGCGGCGGCGCACGTAGCTGATTACATGCAGGCCCATCCCGGAGAGCCGGTCTTCATCGTGGGGCATTCAGCGGGAGCGGGGATCGCGGTATTCGCTGCTGAGGTGCTTGGCCCGTCACGCCGGATCGATGGCATCGTGCTCATGGGCGCGTCACTTTCGCCGACGTATGACCTCACAAAGGCATTGGAGGTATCCAATTACCGTATGGTCTCGTGCTCCGGCAGCACGGATCTCTTCATCTGGTGGATGTCGGTGGCCGCGCACAACATCGACGGCACCAAGGGGCGCGCGGCCGGGCAGGAGGGTTTCCGTCTGCCGAAGGATGCAACGCCCGAGAGGCGTGAGGCGTTCCTGCATCTGGAACAGATCCGGTGGAGTCCGACGATGATCACGAAAGGAAACCTTGGAGGGCACACCGGGTGGGCCAGTTCGCATTGGGTAGCAGCCAACATCGCGCCGATAATCAGCAGGTAGGCTGAGGAAGACGCGGGTGGCCACAGGTGAGCCCCGTGACTGCCAGCGCGCAATTCCTTTTGGGAGGTTAGGCGCATGCGAAAGCCAAAGGCGAGTCAAAGCTTCATATCCCAGCCGCTTGTGCCTTCGGCACCCCGACAACGAGTTGTCGGGGCCACGTATTTCGATGCCGCCCATTGAAGGACGGTGGGTCCCGGACACAATATTGTTGAAGGCGGGCGCAGCAACGTTTGTGCCGCATGGATGCGCTTTGTCAACGCAGCTTGATATCCGTATGGAAGGGGCATCAGATGTCGAAAGCAGTCTCTCTTCCCACTGTAGATTTCTTCGGCCACAGAGTCAGCCGTCTCATCTGCGGCGGGAATCCGCTGAGCGGTTTCTCGCACGTAAGCGACGAGATGGATCAGGACATGATTACCTACTACACGATGCCGAAGATTCAGGAGCTCTTTGACGAGTGCCTCAGGCACGGCATTAACACGTTCCAGTCGCGCGGCGACCGGCATCAGATGCGGGCATTCCTGGAGCACCGACTCAAGGGCGGCAAGATCCAGTGGATCGCCCAAACGGCTTCCGAATTCCGCAGTATCGAGGCTAATATCGACGAGATCGCGGAGTACAAGCCCATCGCAATCTACCACCACGGCACGCACACCGACAACTCGTGGCACATGGGCAAGATAGACGCCGTGCGCGACATAGTGAAGCACATCAAGGACAAGGGGCTCCCGGCGGGGCTGGGAACGCACATACCTGAAGTGATCGAGTACGCCGAGGAGAAGGGCTGGGAGACGGACTTCTACATGGGATGCTTCTATAACCTCGCGCGCTGTTATAAGTCCGCGCCGGCGGAGGATCAGAACGCGTATGCGAAAGACAAATTCCCTGCCGAGGACCCCGCGCGGATGACAAAGACGCTGCGCGCAGTGAAGAAGCCGTGCATCGGCTTTAAGATAATGGCGGCAAGCAGGAACTGCGGCAGCGAGCAGTCGCTGCGCAAGGCGTTCGAGTTCGCGTTCGCGAATATCAAGCCTACTGACATGGTCGACGTGGGGATTTTCCAGAAGTATTCCAACCAGGTCGCGCAGAACGCGGCGATTGTGAGAGACGTTTTAAACAGGTAAGCGAATCCACCTGCGAAGAGATGGGGCGCACAGCCGTGCGCCCCTACGCAGCCGTTTGCCGGATTCCATTCCGCCGCAGCATCAGTCACACGCTGCACACCTTGTGGGCGTCTGCAAGAAGCTTGGCGGCGTCTCCCGGACCTTCGAATTCCTGGCCCATGTAATACTGGTAGCCCGCGTCAGCAATGGCCCTGCAGATGGCCGGGTAGTATAGTTCCTGCGTGTCGTCGAGCGGCCCGCGCCCGGGGTTTCCGGCGGTGTGAAAATGCCCGATGTACTGGATGTTCTCGCGGACGGTCGTGATGATGTCGCCTTCCATGATCTGCATGTGGTAGATGTCGTAGAGGAGCTTGGCGCGCGGTGAGTTGATGGCCTTGCAGACCTTCACGCCCCAGGCGGTATGATCGCAGTGGTAGTCGGGATGGTCGCGTTTGGAATTAAGGAGCTCCAGGTTGAGGTTCACGCCGGCGCTCTCCGCAAGCTTGATTACGCGGGCCAATCCTCTGGCGCACGCTTCGATGCCTTCCTCGTCACCGCGCCCCTCGCGGTTGCCACTGAAGCAAATGAGCCCGGGGATCTTGTACTTGACGGCGAGATCGATTGACACAGCCAACTCATCCGCGATGCGGCTGTGATTATCCGGGTTGTTGAGCCCGCTACGCAAGGTGCCGTGTCCGGCCATCGAGGCGATGACAAGGCCGGCATCGGCGGCCATATCTACAAGGTCTTCGAAACCTACAGGCTCGTCTTCTCGCCCCCATATCTCAACGGCGGCGTAACCGATTTTTCTCGCGTCCTTGAGGAGTTGCGGGACGCTCACCCCTTCCTTGTAGAAGCAACTCAGGCAGAATGACTGCTTGATCCGTGACATGTTCTCCCTCGCCTTCCCTGAGTACGGAGCGAACCAACGAAGCGTCTATCCTTTCGCCACCGGCCGCCCGACGGAGTAGTACGTGAAGCCCGCTTCCTTCATCATCCCGAGATCATACAGGTTGCGGCCGTCGAAGACGACCGGCGACTTCATGAGGCCCTTCATTCGCTCGAAATCGGGGGTGCGGTATTCGTTCCATTCGGTCGAGATAACGAGGGCATCGGCGGCCCTGAGGATGTCATAGTAAGTCTTGGAGTAGTCCACGCGGGCGCGCAGGGCTTCCTTTGCCCGGTCCATGGCGGCGGGGTCATGCGCGCGCACCATAGCGGTTGGCCACTTGGCTGCGATAGTGTCTATCAGCCATATTGCGGGGGCTTCGCGAACGTCGTCGGTGCGCGGCTTGAAGGCGAGTCCCCAGAATGCGAGGGTTCTGTCTGAAAGGTCACCATCGAAGTGCTCGACGATACGCGCGAGGAATCGCTCTCTGGCCTCCTGGTTGACGCGAGTGGCGGCTTCGCTTATATGCATGTGGCGGCCGGCCTGCCTGCCGACGTGGGCGAGCGAGAGGAGGTCCTTGGGGAAGCAGCTTCCGCCGAAGCCGAGGCCCGGAAAGAGGAACTGCGGGCCGATCCTATGATCGGCGGCCATGCCGCGGCGCACCTCCTCGACGTCGGCGCCGACGACGTCGCAAAGGCCGGCGACTTCATTGATGAAGGAGATCCTCGACGCGAGCATGGCGTTGGATACGTGCTTGGTCATCTCGGAGCTCGGCGTGCTCATTGCGATGAGCGGCCGGCCGGTGCGCAGGAACGGCGAGTAGAGATACTGGAGCTTGCGGAGCGCCCTCTCGGACTCGGCCCCGACGACCACGCGATCGGGCCGGAAGAAGTCTTCCACCGCGGCGCCTTCCTTGAGGAACTCCGGATTCGACGCGACGTCGAACTCGTGATTGGTGAGAGCCGCCATCTCCGCGGCTATGCGCCTGCACGTCCCGACGGGGACGGTGCTCTTGACCACAATGAGCTTGTATTCCTTCATCATGCGCGCGATGTCGCGGGAGACCTCCATCACGGCGGCCAGATCCGACGAGCCGTCCGGCGACGGCGGCGTGCCGACACAGATGAAGATCACCTCCGAGTGAGAGATGCCGTCGACTGTGTCGGTTGTGAACCACAGGCGGCTCTCAGCGGCGTTGCGGGTGATGAGTTCCGAAAGCCCGGGCTCGTAGATCGGCACATCGCCGCGCTTCAAGGCTTCAATGCGGCGGGCATCCCTGTCCACAGCGATGACTTCGTTGCCCATTTCCGCAAAGCACGTGCCGGTCACAAGACCCACATAGCCGCAACCGATTACGCACAATCTCATATCGCATGTCTCCGATGCAAGGGGTCTTTCGATCAGGGCAAAGAGGTTGCCGGCCGCCTGGATCACTGACTGCGGCCAAGTTATCAGCATACCAGGTTCCTGAGAGAACGCAAGTGCTTTGGCAGCATTATGTTCGGGAACGAATGTGCGGGGCATTCCGCGATCGCACAAGCTGGAGCCTGCTTGCAATACGCAACCTCGGGCGCTTGGATACTGTAGCCGGCCATACGATGGCATCCCAGCTGCTTCATAGCGAATAGCATAATTCGGTGTCTGACACCGAATTACCACGCCGTGTAATATTAGGTCAGTTTAGCAGATGGCTGGTTCTTTGGTCTGCGACCGCGAGGCTTTGGCGGATTGGGCCTGACAGGTCTGCCTAACACACGCTCAAGCTCCTGAATGAACGACCCGTTCCCGCACGGTAGACCGAGACGCGTCATCTGCCGAACTTCCGAAGAGGCTGCGACGTCTTCGTCGGCAAGCCAGGCTTTCCAGTCACTCACAACGCCGGCAATCGGAAACGCTCTTGTCACAAGGAGATCATCCCTTATGTCGCAATGAGCTGCGGCGCTTGACCAGGCATAGTCCTCCGAGCGCGCCACGAGGCCTGCGCGCACAGGGTTTCGCTCCACGTAGCGGACAGCAGCCCACAGGTACGGCTCATCCATGACGGAGGCTCGAAATCGGGCTTGCCAGAGGTGTCCGGTCCTCGCGGAACGCTTGTGAAACCATGCGGCATAGGCGGTGTGGGCGTCCTTCACCAGCAGCGACAGCGAATCCTTTTTCGAGGGAACAGCGATGAGGTGCACGTGATTCGTCATGAGGCAGTAGGCCCAGATACGAACGCCGCGTCGCTCTGCCGCTTTCCTGATCATGGAAAGGTATACGAGCCTGTCCCCTTCCAGATCGAAGACGTCCTCAGCGTGATTGCCTCTCTGCGTAATGTGGTGAGGAAGTCCTGGTACTACAACTCTCTTCATTCGCCCCATATAGAGGTCCCCCCTTCGCGACGCCGGATATGGTGAACTGGTATAGTTGTCGCATGCCGCACGGACCAAGTCAAGATAATTCGGTGTCTGACACCGAATTACGACGCAATGTAATCTCAGGGGCGCGGCTAATCTTGGGGATGGTCTTGTGCCGAAGAAAGACCAGGCACGCTATTGTGTTGTCGCAACTTGCCTTAAGTCAATGGGGGCAAAGCATGTATGACTATCTGAAGGGCAAGAAAGTTCTCGTCACGGGCGGAACCGGCTCCATCGGGTCGGAAATCGTTCGACAGGTGCTGGCGCAGTCGCCGGAAGTGGTGAGAATCTTCTCCCGCGACGAGACTAAGCAGTACTACCTCGAAAGCGTTCTCGGTCGCAGGCCGGATCTTCGCTATCTCATTGGCGACGTGCGCGAGAAAGACAGGCTCACGCGCGCTTTGAAGGACATCGACGTGGTTTTCCACGCGGCGGCCTTGAAGCAGGTCCCCTCGTGCGAGTACAACCCCTTCGAGGCGGTCAAGACCAACGTCCTCGGCACGCAAAACGTCATCGAGGCAGCGCTTGAAGCGGGTGTTTCCAGGGTAATCGCCGTCTCGACGGACAAGGCGATCAATCCCACAAGCACCATGGGCGCGACGAAGCTTCTCGCTGAGCGCCTCATCGCCACGGCCAATTCGTGGGTGGGCGGAACGGTGTTCGCGTGCGTGCGGTTCGGAAACGTGCTCAACTCGCGCGGGTCGCTCATACCTCTGGCCAAGTCGCAGATCGAGCGTGGCGCGCCGGTAACGCTCACCGACGAGCGCATGACAAGGTTCATGATGCCGATCTCCGAGGCGGTGACGCTGACGCTTGAGGCGGGAGCTCTTGCCGCCGGCGGGGAGATATTCATCCTGAAGATGCCGGCTGTCCGCGTGAAGGATCTCTTAGACGTGCTTGTGCAGGAATATGCGCCGATGGTAGGAGTCGATCCGGCGTCGGTTCCTGTCCGCCGCATCGGCCTTCGGCCCGGCGAGAAGATGGAAGAGGAACTCCTCACGCAGGAGGAGCTGCCGCGCACGACGGACAGCAAGAGGCTTCTCGTCGTCAACCCGGTAAACGCGGGCATATTTGGCGACGGAGCGTCGATACCGGAAAAGTTATACAGGTCATCCAAGGCGCGCTGCCTTGACAGGCGCGCAATTGTGTCGTTACTTACGGGAGCCGGCGCGCTTGAGCGCCAGGCCAGCCTCGCAAGCCAGGCCGCTGTCATATAGAAGGGACCGGCGGACCTCGCGTTTCGCCGCCGGCCGCAATTCCTGAAAGGCATTCGATGGCTTACCGCCTCTCGCAACCGGAAATCGAGCCTCAAGACATTCAGGCCGTCACGGACGTCCTCAGAGGATCGAGCCTCGCGCTCGGGCCAAAACTGGAGGCGTTCGAACGGGCGTTTGCCGATTACGTCGGGACCGGCTACGCCGTGGGGGTCAACTCGGGCACGTCCGCGCTGCATCTGGCCGTCCGCGCGCTCGACATCGGCCCCGGCGACGAGATCATTACCACGCCATTTTCGTTCGTGGCGTCGGCCAACTGCGCGCTCTTCGAGAGGGCGGTTCCGAAATTCGTCGACATCGATCCCGTTACGCTCAATCTCGACGTTGCCGCAATCAGGAAGGCGGTCACCAAGAGGACCAAGGCCATCCTGCCCGTTCATATATTCGGCCTGCCCTGTGACATGGACAAGATGGTCGCCGTAGCGGATGAGTACGACCTCGCCATCATAGAGGACGCGTGCGAGGCGATCGGCGCCACGTGGAACGGCACCAAGGTCGGCTCGTTCGGCGATGTCGCAGCGTTTGCGTTCTACCCGAACAAACAGATGACCACCGGCGAAGGCGGCATACTCGTGACCGACGACGCCCAGATAGCGGAGCTTGCCTGCTCGATGCGCAACCAGGGGCGCGGGCGTAAGGGCACGTGGCTCGAACACGAGCGGCTGGGTTACAACTACCGGCTCGACGAGATGTCGGCGGCGCTGGGCCTTTCGCAGTTGTCCCGCATAGACAGAATTCTCGAACGCCGCTCGCGCGTCGCCGGCTGGTATAACGACGCGATGAAAGAGGTCCATGGCGCCAGGGCGCTTGCAAGCGTCCCCGGCGCGGTCAGATCGTGGTTCGTCTATATAGTGCTTCTCGACAAGGGGCACACGAGGCCGGAGGTGATGGAGCGCCTCACGACATGGGGCGTGGAGAATCGCGCGTATTTTCCACCCATCCATCTGCAGCCCCTCTATCGCAACATGTTCGGCTACAAGCCGGGTGATTTCCCGGTCTGCGAGGACGCGGCGGCCAGATCGCTCGCGCTGCCCTTCTATAATGCCCTCGAGAAAACGGACGTGGAGTTCATCGTAGAGCAGCTGGCCCGCGCGATAAAGTAGCCCGGCGAATGAGCGACTTCTTCCTACAATGCAATTCCCGGAAAACTCCGGTATAATCGTCTTCGGGAACCGGCCTTACTGCTCACTGAGGAGGGAAATGCACATGTCCGGAATCATGCGTGAGAGCGACGTCGCCAGGGAAACCGCCGCCGACAGATGGAGCAAGGACCTTGTAGGCGGAAAGTCGCCGCTGAAGACGACCAGCGGCTTCAACCTCGGCGCGGCGGAATACCACGTTACGGAGTTCGGCGAGCGGCAGGTTCACGACGACCAGGAAGCGGTTTACGTGGTTTCGGGCGTAGGCGAGATAACGGTTTCGGGAACGGTATACCAGGTCGCGCCCGGCACTGCCGTCTATATCCCACCGAAGGCCCCTCACGCCACGCGGCGGACCGGAAAAGATCCGGTGAAGGTCGTTTACACGCACGGAGCGATCTGAGAAGAGTCGGCCCTCGCAATACGCAGACGGATGGAGATACTACTGCGCCGCCGAGACTACGGGCTCGGGCGTATCCGGTGCCGCCGGAACGAGATTCCTCTCCTGCACGGTTCGGGCCGCCGCGCGTATGCTCGACAGCGGCATGACACCCGAGAGCGTCGAGATGTCGACGAGGCCGGCGTTGACCTTCTCGAGCGCATCGGCGAGAAGGGGAAAGAACGCGGTGCCGATGACGCCGCCGATGATGTCATCTTCGTTTGCGCGCCGGCTTATGAGCGCGCGCGACTCCTGGTCCACGAACCAGAATTCAGCCAGGGCCACCCTGCCCCTGTGTCCGAGCCCGTCGCATTTCGAGCAGCCGGCGCCCTTGTGGAAGACCGCTCTCTTGGGAACGCCCAACGGGTAGAAATCGGCAAGCACATCGTCCGCGGGCTGGTATGTCGTTTTGCATTCCGGGCATATTTTGGCCGCGAGCCTCTGCGCGATGACAACAAGCAGCTCGCCGGCCAGCATCTCCGGCTCGACGCCAAGAACGCACATCCTTCCCGAGGCGCCTGCGGCGGTGTTGGTGTGAAGCGTCGAAAAGACAAGGTGCCCCGTCTGGCTGAGCTTGATCGTCTCGCGCGCGGTCTCCTCATCGCGGATTTCCCCCACGAGCGCAACGTCCGGGTCTTCGCGCAGGAACGCCCTCGTCGCGGAGGCGAAGTTATACCCGATGAGGTCGTGCGTCTGAGACTGCTGTATTCGCGGCAGCGAATACTCGATGGGATCTTCGACGGTCACGATCTTTATGGTCGTATCCTTGCGCAAGAGGTCGAGCGTCGAATAAAGTGTAGTCGTCTTGCCCGACCCCGTGGGCCCCGTCATGAGGATAAGCCCCGAGGGATTCTGGATCGCGCGCATGTACCTCGTGAGGTGGCGCTTCGCGAAGTGGAGGTCGGTCAGGGGCACGATGCTCGCTGTCTGGTTGAGGAGCCGGATTACCACGTTTTCGCCGAAGAGCGTCGGCTGGACCTGCACCCGGAAATCGAAGACCTCGCCCGCGGCCGTGCGCTTCTTGAAGCGTCCCCCCTGCGGCAGGCGGCGCTCGGCGATGTTGATGTCCGAAAGGATCTTGATGACGTTCACGACGCCGCCGACGTTGGACTTGTCGATGCGAAGCGTCCTGGCGTCGTAGAGCAGGCCGTCAATCCTCAGGCGCACGACAACGAAGTTCTCATAGACCTCGATGTGTATGTCGCTCGCGCGCCGCCGGATCGCCTCGTGAAGCAGGTTCGAGAAGAGCTTCTCGAACTGCTGACGCATCTTCTGCAGGTCGGCACCGCTGAGCTCGACGCCGCCCTCGTTTGCGACGGCTTCCGAGATGAGATCCTCGTCGTCCTGGTCGCCGGCGCTGTCGATACCTTTGCGGCGGGCCTCCTCTTCATCGAGATTGTAGAATGACTTGAGGAGAGCTACCATGTCCGTAAGCGTTACCAGGCTCTTGCCTATCTCTTTGCAGTGGTATATCTTGTGAAGGCTCGCAAGGTCGCCTTCCGCGTCGCTGCACGCTACGGAAAGCACCTCCCCGTCGTGCTTAAACGGCACCACCTCATTGAATATCGCGAACGTCCGCGAGAGCTGGGTCGCGATCAGAGACGACTCCTTGTCGCTCAGGATGTCAACCGCCTTGACGAGAGGCAGCCTCTTGTGTTTCGCGAGTGCGGTATAGAAATCCTTCTCGCTTACAAGCCCCTCTTCTATGAGCACCCGGCCAAGGCGGGTATTGGACCTGCGAGCGTTCTGGAGCGCCCACTCCACTTCGTCCTGCTTTACAAGGCCTTCCCGGACGAGCACTTCGCCGATGCGCACGGACATCGCGCCGCGCTCATTCATCAGGCTGTACACCTGTTGGATCGTGTCGCCGAAACGGCGGTCCTTCACGTCCACCCACTCGACCCTGAGACCAAGCAGCGCCTCCACCTCGGCAGTTGCTGTGGCGGATTGCGGACGGTTCGTGGCGACAAGGGCGGTCTGCCCGTCTTCTTCGAGCTTTACAAGCGGCACCAGGCCCAGGCGCTGTGCGACTTCGGCCGGTACCTTGGCCACAAGCATCGGAGAAACAACGTAATTGGACACGAGGATGCAATCGTTTATGTTGCGCTGCTCGCAGAGCGCCTTGACGACTTCCATCGGCGACGCGAGCCCCTTGCGGATGATGATCCTTCCGAGCTTGTCGCCCGGCGTGATGCCTATGGAGGGGTCGCCCGTCTTCTGGAGCTGCTGGGCCTCGGCGAGGCCTTTTTCGGAAATGATGCCCTTTGCAAGAAGAAGCTCACCAATCCTGACGGCCACCACACCCTCCTGAGTAAACAGAGTGCGCTTGAGCGGATTGCCCTCTTGACAATATATAGCACGATTCGAGGGGCGTCAAAAACGCCGCGGCCCGAAAAGCGCCGCCCGCGGTGGAGGAATGAGCCGCAAAGTGCCCTTGGATGCGCGACCATGACGGGCTCGTGTTGACGTATGTGGTATGCTGGCAATAGGGATAGCGCCGACGTACGCACCGTGCGTTCAGGTACGCGAGGTGTCTCGTGAAGAGACGTCATCCGGTCGACAGTGTCAGGCAGGCGCCCGCAGCGGGCGTAAGTGACGGCGCTGAGATCTACAATTCCATTGCGAGTCCGGCCGCGCTTACCCAGGCTTTTATCGAGGAGCGCGCCGATCCCGAGCCCCTCATAGCCGCGCTCACCAGCAGAAACTACAGCCCGTTTGAGCCTTTCGCTTCGCTCGTCTGCAGCGCCCATGTTGCGTTTCGCCGGCCGATCTCCAAAGACGCCATCAGGATACGCCACTGCAGGGTCGCTCCCTGCAGCAGTGCAGAAGAGCTTGAGGATAACTGATGCCGCTGGCGGGTAATCTTCGAATGCCGCAGGGCTTCGCGCTTCAGCCCAATGAGGACGCGACCATCCTCGAACTGTCTGTCGAGCCGTCTTCCCTCCCCGCGATGAATTTCAAGAGACTTATCCTTGACTCGGCAAGAGAAATGAAGCTTAAGGCAGCCATCGACGAGGCTGCCATAGACGCCGCGATCGCGGCGGCGTCAGCAGGCAACCGGTCGCGCGTGGCAATCGCAAAGGGCACCGCCCCTGTTGACGGCGCGGACGGCCGTCTCGTGTGGTCGAAGAACCTCCTCGATCAGCACGACGGTACCTCCCGCCGGTCGCACTATCTCGGCAGGATCGAAAAGCGGGTGGTTCACAAAGGCGCCCCTCTCGCCAAGCTCCTGAGCGAGACACGCGGAGTTGACGGAACGGACGTCTTTGGGAAGAGCGTCAAGGCCACTGACGGCCGAGCTCTCAAAATCAAGGCCGGCGCCAACGTGCATCAGGAAGGGCAGGTGTTCTTCGCCGCCGCCGACGGCATGGTGCGCCTGAACGGCGGCGCGCTTGTCGTTGATCAGGTTTTCATTGCTGAGAAGACCCTGGACTTCGAGATAGGGAACATCGACTTCCCCGGTTCCGTTATTGTGCACGGCGGCGTACTGGATCTCTTTGAGATCAAGGCAACCGGGGCTGTGCAGATTGAAGGCCTTGTCGAAGCCGCCAACATCACCGCGGGCGGCGACATCGAGGTGAAGGCGGGCGTGGCGGGAAAGAAGAAGGGCGTCCTGCGCACGCAAGGCGGCGTTTCGGCCAAGTACCTCCTCAATGCCCATGTATACGCGCGTTCGGACGTTACCGTGGAGACCCAGGCGATAGCTTCGACGGTCATGACCCTCGGCGCGCTCAGGATGCCGAAAGGGACCGTCACGGGCGGGGACGTGGTGGCGCTGGCGGGAATACAGGCCGACACGATAGGCTCCGACAACGCCACTCCCACAAGCGTGGCCGCCGGAATCAACTACACCCTCGAGGGCATTGATCGCGAGGCCGAAGAGGTTATCGCTGACTGCAGAAAGCGTCTCGCCACCGTAGACGCCGCAATCGCCGATCTTAAGGAGGTTGCCCTTACTCCTCAAATCAGGGAGCGGATGACGGAGCTCAACGCGAGCAAGTCCGAACTCGAGGGGAGAATCGAAAAGGCGGAGGCGCACAGGAAAGAGGCTACGGCCTTCACCCATCGCGTCGCCGTCCCCGTCATACTGGTTCAAAAGGCGATCTACCCCGGCGTGACCGTGCGGCTGGGCGACTGCAAGTCGGTTGTAGGCGAAGCGCTCGCGGGACCGCTCAAGCTTGTAGGGGACCGCAACAGCGGAACCGTGCGGTTCCTGAGAGGCAGTTGAGCCCCCTCATCACGGTATCTCCTGACGAATTCCTCTTGTCTCACGCCCCTCGGCCAAATATCCTCGAAGGCGCAGTATTGCATAATTGTGCTCTCCCGAGAATCCATATGCCGGAAAGGAGCCGTGATGAAACCAAAGACTTCAGCCCATCCCAGAATCCACCTCACCGCCGCAACGCTGAAGCGCCTCCGCAAAGCGTCGGAGGGGACTCATGCATTCTATTACGCCAGGCTCATCGAGGCGGCGGATGAATTCATCGCCAGAGGCACGCCCCGGATAAAGGCGGCTGGCGACGATAACCGCGGCTATGGAGACATTCTGCCGGTACTCGCACTCAGTTACCTGCTGTCGGAGGACAGGCGCTATCTCGACTCCGCGCGCGCCATTCTGAACCGCCTCGTGTCGTTCGAGAGTTGGGGCGACAACCTCGACCTTGTCACAGGGCACTTCCTTGCGGGCGCTTCCATCTCTTACGACTGGCTTTACGGCGCTCTGAGCGCCACGGAGCGAAAGACCCTCGCCCGCAAGATATCCCGACACGCGGAGATACTCAACCGCTATTCCCGCGAGCAGCGTATCTGGTGGCATGATTACTTCCTGCACAACTGGGCGCACGTGATAACCGGTTCGCTTGCATACGCGGCCGCGGCCCTCTACGGGGAAGACAAGGCGGCGCCTGCCTGGATCGAACATGCCGACCGTTTCTTCACCGACGTCGAGCGCGCGCTCCCCGAAGACGGGAGCTACGGCGAGGGCATGGCCTACATGACCTATGCGTGGGAGTGCATACTGCGCTATTTCGATCTCGCGAAGACGCTCTTCGGCCGCGATCATTTCGGCACCCCGTGGATGCGAAAGGCCCCGTACAACATCCTCTACTTCTCAACGCCGAAGCCCCGCCATTTCGACAACTGCATGGTCTTCGGCGACGGCCCCCGGCATTTCGAGTGGCACGGCCCGGTACACCTCCTGAACCGCTGCGCAAGCGAGTACAAGGACGCCACAATCCAGGGATTCTCCAGGCGGCTTGTCGACGCGGGCGTGGGCATTACGCGCACGGGGACGTGGCTCAACATGCTCTGGTACAACCCCGGTATCGCGGCGGCCGACTACAGAAAGCTGCCTACCTTCAAGTTCCTCGGCAATCTCGATACCGCCTCAATGCGTTCATCATGGGACGAGGACGCCGTGATGATCGCCTTCAAGTGCACCAACAACGCCGGCCGCAAAACCATGGCCGAATATCCCGGCCGCGACCTCGGCTCCGGCCACGCCCATCCGGACGCCGCGAGCTTCCAGATATATGCCTTCGGTGAATGGCTCGCGGTGGACACCGGCTACTCTCACTACAAGCAAAGCCGCGATCACAACACGCTCGTCATCAACGACACCCAGCAGGTCGGCGGCGAGCGCACGTGGTTCGATATGATGGAGTGCTACTTCAGTTCGAGCGGCCCCTGCGAGATAAACAAGACCGAAAGCACCCGCGCATATGACTACGCACGCGCGGACGCGTCAGGCATCTATCGTTGGCAGGCCCGGCTGAAGCGCTTCATCCGCCACGTTGTATTCATCAAGCCCGCCGACTTCCTGATTGTTGATGAACTCGCCGCCGACGGGGAAAGCAAGTTCGAATGGCGGCTCCACGCTGACGAGGAAATCGCCGGGCGCGCGCGTGAATTCGTCGTCAGAAAGAATGCAGCCCGCCTTCGGGTGTCGCTGCTCGCCCCTTACGGAATCGAAGCGGCTGTCTCGCGGGAAGCGGTCCCCGGCGCCGGCTCCGGCGGCATGAAGGAGGCCATGGTCCTTTCCGCGATCCCCGAATCGCGCGTAAGCGAAACCGTTTTCGTCACGTTCATGAGCGCCTACCGCGTCGACGCCCCTGGCACAAAGCTCGGAACCTTCTCGCTCAAAGACGGCGGTGTAACGCTCGCGTTTACACGGGACGGCCGCACTCGAACGCTTTCGCTGGACCTCGCCAAAGGCAAAGTTAAGCTGAAGTAGGTCAACCAGACAGGGAGTATCCGCATGGCAGGTTTGGAACTCAAGGCAAAGACCCATCCGCGCATACACATTACGGCTATCGACGTGCCTGTGCTCAAGGAACGCGCCCGGACGACGCACAAGGTATTTGCAGACAGGCTCATTACGACCGCAGACGAGTTCGAGAAGGAGACGCTTCCCGAGAAGATCGGTCGTGACGACGATGATCGAGGCTACGGCGAGCAGCTGAGCATGCTTGCCATGGCATATCTTCTCACCGAAGACAGGAAATACCTTGTCCAGTGCCGCAGGCTCCTCAAGCCCATGCTCGACAATCCCACGTGGCAGGACGGCATCGGCCTCGTGACCGGGCATCAATTGGGCGGCGTCTGCACCTGTTACGATTGGTTGTACGACGTCCTTGACTCGTCCGAGCGCGAAGCAATCCGGGACAAAATCCGCAGTGTCGCCGCCATGACCTGCACCGCAAGCCGGGAGCAGCGCGTCTGGTGGCACGACATGTTCTTCCAGAACTGGTGCCATGTGCCGACCTGCGGGCTTGCCTACGCGGCGGGAGCGCTCGCCGGCGAGGTGGATGAAGCCGACGACTGGATCGCTCAGGCGGACTACATCTTCTCACTCGTCAAAGATGCCCTCGCCGAGGACGGCAACTCCGAGGAAGGTCAGGGGTACATGGGCTATGCGTGGGAGTGGATCCTGCGCTACTTCGATATCGCGCGAGGCGTCTTCGGCAGAGATCATTTCGACTCACCGTGGCTAAAGAACGCCCCCTACGTGATACTCTACGCCATGCTCCCTCGAATGCAGAAGCGCGACCACCTCATGGCCTTTGGCGACGCTCGCCGCCGCATGTGGGACGGCCCCGCGATGATGATGTTCAAGACCGCTCACGAATACAGGGATTCCATAGTGCAGGGCTTCGCAAAGCATCTCGTAGACATCGGCATCGGCATAGGATCGTCGGATGCATGGCTCAACCTCGTCTGGTATGACCCCCAGGTACCTGCCGGCGACTACACGACTCTCCCCACGACGAGGGTGTTCCCGGACCTCTCGACGATGTACGCCCGCTCCAGCTGGAAAGAGGACGCGACGCTCATAGGCTTCAAGTGCACATCCAGCAACACCGACCACGTCCGCAAGGTTTTCCCCGGCCGCGACCTCGGCGTTGGACACGCGCACCCCGACGCTGCGAGCTTCCAGGTATTCGCGTTCGGGGAGTGGCTTGCCATTGACCCGGGTTACAGCGTCTTCAAAGTCACCCAGGAACACAACACCATTGTGGTAAGCGGCGTCGGCCAACTCGGCGGCGACCATCCGTGGTTCGACGGCAAGGAGACAGTAAACGTCGACTCCTGCCAGTTCACAAAGACCGTGCTGACGCCGGACTACGACTACGCGCGCGCGGATGCGTCAACCATATACAAGGAAGCCGCGCTCATCAAGCGATTCATTCGCCATCTCGTTTATCTGAAGCCTCATGACATTCTCGTGGTGGATGAAATCGAGACAAAGGAGCCGTCCGAATTCACGTGGCTCTGTCACGCCGACGAGGACATTACCGCTGAGGGAAACCGGTTCTTCATTTCGAAGGGCGAAGCCCGCGCGCGGATAACGTGGCTTGCGCCCGATGAGGTCAGGGCCGAGGCGTACAGGCAGAAGCTCGCCTTCGTCGCACCTGACCCCCTGCAGGAGATAGGCGCGATTGCCGTAAGCCCCGTGACAAAGAGCGACAAGGCGCTTCTCGTGAGCTTCCTCAGCTTCTACAAGACCGGTGCGCCTGAGACCGAGCCCGCTCTCAAATCCACTGATGGCGGCGTTGTAGTGATTGAGCTTGAGGACGCCACCCGGACCCGCACGCTGCGGCTCGATCTCGGCCTTGCCGAGATCTCGCTTGCGTAGGTTGCGTCTCGCCTGGATCAGACATGCCCGCAGTCTCCTGCGGGCATGCTCTCTTCCCAGAGGGGCTCTATTCGCTGGTCAGCGCCTGCTGGTTGACTCTACGCTTGCGCCGGACTTGGGTGGCTCGACAACGAGAAGCACCGGCTTATACTCCGCGAATTCGCCCGTGGCTTCTCTGCTCACAAACGCATATCCCGACCAGTTGTGCTCTTGGCCGGCCTTGCTTTCGTCGACAAAGCGCAGTTCCACGCCATAGGCCTTGCGCCCCTCTTTCGCCTGTGTCCGCACAAGCGGCGTCACGTCAAAGAGTTTCCAATCGTTTTCCGCCTGGAAGTCGTAGGTTGCAGTAGGCTCATTGGCGACTTTGGGCTGTGTCTTCCATGAAGAGTTCTCGTCCCACAGCTTCAGGATCTCGTACGTGCCGATTTTGCCGGGGTTTTCGCCGACCGTCGTGCCGCGTGAATAGACGGCAAGAATGAACTTCAGCTTCTCATTCTTCGCGTCTAAAGGAGGGATTGCCGTCCAAGCAAAGAGGGCCCTTACGCCCCCGTCGTTATCCGCAACGCCGACGTTGTCCGCGTCGCCATGGGCCCAGAAGGGTATGTAGGCGAGGATCATGCAGTCCTTTGTGACCGGAACGGCTTTGATGACCTTACCACCGGCCGCCTTGGCAAGGTCTTCCGGGACTGCATGTGATGCGACCCCTTGTCCATCAGCCATCGCGGGCGCGCTCGGTGCCGCAGCACCCTTCCTGCCCGGCTTCGCCGCTACGACCGCCAGTGTCAAATCGTCAAACCACGCCTTGCCCTTTCCCGCAAGCGACGCCCTGACGATGATCGATGCCGTGTCCTCCGGGACGATGACGGGATCGCTGTGCGCCGCAACCCAATCCTCAGTTCCCCGAAAGACCGGCGTAGTCCCGAAGGCAAGCATGTTCTTGCCGTCGATATCCCAGCACTGTACGCAAACGTTGGCCGCGTCCGCATCGTCGGTCTTGAGCCAGGCGTCGAGACGGACCGCCTGCCCCGCGGGAATCTCCTGCACGTTCTGGGCCCAGTTGTTGCAGACAGTTTCCGGATAGTCATGGCTGTTCGATATCGCGAGCGACGCCGCTCCTGAATGCGATACGTCCGTCGCGCGCCACATCTTGAGCCCTTCAGCGGGCACCGTCGCGGCAAACCACACGGACGGCTGGTCTCCTTTGCCCTGTTCGGCGCCCGGATTGAGAACGAGGTTGGCCGCGTCGCCGGCAGCAAGAACCGACACAGGGGCAGATACGAGGACACTCGCTAAGAATGCGAGTACGGCAACGGCAATACAATATCGCATGGGTTCGTCTCCTTCAGTCGCGTGTTTTCGGGATGGTTCAGTATGTAACGAGGGGACGTATCGCTCAGCGGGCCCGCTGTTCCCCCGGGAACTCTTGTATCGTGGCTCCTGACAAGAAGCCCTCCGCAGACAGCAAGCGCAACCACAATCGACGCCGCGACCGCTGCGACAAGGCGAGGCATCGACAGTATCGTCCGTCGGTGCCGTGCGCGCGCCCAGCAAGGTATCGCCGCCACGAGCCTCTGTTCGAGATCGGCAGGCGGCTCCAGGGTTGGCACGCGCCGGAGCGCGCCCTCGAGTCGTGCCAGGTCATCTGTTTGCGGCGTCTTCGCATCTTCAGCCATGTTCATACCTTTCCATTCAGCCGGGCCTTAAGCTTCTTGAGCGCCTGATTGGTGCGCCACTTGACGGTACCCACCGGCTCGCCGAGGGTAAGAGCCGTCTCTGACAGGCTCATCCCCTGAAAGTAATGCATGACAATAGCACTGCGCTCCGCCTCGCCGAGACACGTAAGCGCTTCTCGAACAACCTGCGCCTGCTCGTGCGCGACGGCAACACCGGGACCCGTCGCAGCGCTCGGCTGGTTCGAGGCTGTTGCCGCGTCAATCGCCGCCGCTTCGCGCCTGGCCCTGCGGGAAGCGTCCACGAACTTGCCGTACGCGATCCTGTGCAGCCACGTCCTGAAGGACGCGTCGCCCCTGAACCGCCTGAGCCCCTCCCACGCCGTCGTGAACGTCTCCTGCGTGAGGTCGTCGGCAAGGCTCGTGCTGCCCGAAAGGTAGGCCAGAAATGAGTAAATCGCCCTGTAGTTGGCCCGCACGAGGTCGGCGCAGGCTTCCCGGTCGCCGGCCCTGGCTGCCCCTATAATCCGCTTCTCATCTCCTGTCACAGCCGCTCCGGGCAATAACCTGTTGGCATTTCAGGCATTAGACGCGTGGGAGTGTAAGGCTGTTTGCGCGAAAATGAAAGATTTTTCCTGAATAACCGTCATCCAGATCGACCACCTTGCGTAGTATGCAAGGGGTTGCCTCTCCGGCATCGGGGAAATGCGAATCCGCCCTCGTTTTTCGCATCTGAGGCGCTTGCTTTAGGCTGGAACATGTAATAGACTGTTTATATCTCGTTGACATCAGCGGGATAACCGTTACTCGGGCGAAACAGGGACGTTGTGAGCCTCCAAGGAGGCTGCAGCGGCGCTCGCAGGCAACCCGCGTGAAATGGAGGCATCAGGAAATGGTCATCCGCAGCATACCCCTCGTATTGGCAATCACGGTGGTCGCGTTCTGTTCAACCGCGTCTGCCGCAGTACCGTCGTCGGCTTTCGTTACCGGCGTAACCAACGCCGACTGGCCGGACGGCTTCAGCGAAGTAGCGGCGTTCGGCCAGCTTGTTCAGTGGCAGGAGGGCCTGGAGTCAACCGACACGTCGATCACGTCAATCGACATACTTGCAGCCTCGGGGGCAGCCTCCGCAGTTGACGTGAGCCGCGTCCGCGTTCCCGGGGCGGATGTCGGTTCCACCGCCTCGATGGTGGTCGCAAAGACTCTCATACCACAGATGCTTCCCAAAGACCCGGTCGCTTTGGCATCGGACCTCCTCGGTGTCGGTTACAAGGTCGCGTACCTTAAGGGCGGGAAGACCTCCGGTGGGATCGTCGATAACTCCGACGGCGTTACTCTCTTCGCCAGTGAGGAAGCCGCCGTTACCGCTCTTAAGAAGGCCATCGCGGACGGACAGCCCGTCATGGTCGACGTCGATTACTCTTACCTCGCCGGCGCCGCGCCGGCATCTGGCGCCGCGCCGGCATCCGGATCCAGCGCGACGGGCGACCACGTAAGCCGCTTTATAGTGGTTACCGGCTACGATGAAGCGAACGTCACCTTCACCGACAACGGAACGGAAGATGTTCTCGGATCGAACGGCGAAGACATCGTCGTGCCGTGGTGGGCATTCCGACAGGGCTGGCGCGCCACCAAGTCGCTTGCGGGCGACAGACCCGCCTTCGGCCCCTACTTCATGTTGACCCTTACGACCGCGCCGCACCCCGCCACACCTGAATTCGTCTTCACGAGGCTGGCCACCTTCGAAAAGCATGTCATTGACAGTCTCTACCAGGGGGCCGACTCCGCTTTCAAGCAGACCGAGCCGAAGAAGCTCGCGTTCCTCCTCAACAACGTTCAGCAGTTTGCCGACGCCAGTGAAGCCATGATCGAATTTGCCGATGCGGACGGCCAGACGGACATAGTGGACGTTTACACCGAAAGCCAGGCCTACTGGCTGGCCCTTGAAGGCAATCCGGACGGCCGGACGGTCGCCAGTACTCTGCGGCAGATCGCCAACAGGCAGGGGACGTCTTTCGAGACTATGCGCCTCCTTGCGGACGGCCTGCCGGATCTGGAGCTCATTTCGCCTGAAACCGGCATCACGATGGACGACCTCCCCTTGACGGCCTTCCGCTGGAGAACGCCGCCGGCTGTGGGAAGGACCGTCCTCCAGATATCCGCCAACAACAATTTCAACGACCGCACGGCGCTCTTCACGATAGCGCCGGTTCCGGGCACGACGGTTGCCAGAGTTCGCTCGTCCGTCTGGCTCCGGATCGCCCGCAAGATGGGGCCGGACCGCACCGTTTCGTGGCGCGTTGTCGGAACAGGCAAAGACAAGGGGCTCGTGTCGGAGACCAGAACAATCACCATCGGCATACTTCAGATTGAAGCCCTGACTTCCGATGACGGCGTTACAGCCAGCGACACGGACCTGCCGCTATTCACCTGGAACGCGCCTGTCGTTACGGCAAAGCCGCGGGTAGCGATAAGCCAGGAAGATGATTTCACCAATAAGAAGATCGAGATCTTCCTCCCCGTCGCCAAGGGCATCACGCAGGTGCGGATGCCTCTGTCTGTGTTCCAGCGTCTTGAGACTCTCGACGCGGACAAGGTGGTATACTGGCGCGTAGAAGATGGAGCGATAAAGTCCACTGCCGTGCAGCCGTCGGAAACGCGCAGCATGTTTCTGCCATGAAACTGTTTTACCCCTCTAAGGTTCTGCGAGCCGGCCCGGCCGGCTCGCGGCGTTTTTCATCATTTTCTCTTTGATGCTGCAGGCGTGTAGTGACTCATCTTCGGCCGTATATTTGAGGTAGGGGCGACGCATGCGTCGCCCGGCAGTACGATCCCGACAGGTCGGGACCTGTCGACCTTACAGGCGCGCCTTGTGCGCCTGCACGACCCCGTCGCCACCTTCAGCGCCTTCAAAGGCATCGCGAACCACGTGCCGCCAGGACAGGGCCTCTCTAGCGGCTTCTCTTCGCCGTCGAGGTGGTGCAGTCCCCCATCTTCAGCCCCAGCCGAAAGAACTCGTTCGGGTTGTTGAAGAGCCAGTCCGCCGCGATCTCTTTCGCATCATCGACGCCGATGTAATCGATGTCGACAAGCTCCGCCAACGCCGTCGCGATATTGTCCCTGGCCATCATGCAATGCGCCCAGGCAATATCCGGCGTCCCGCCGCCCACGTCCGAGCCGAATCCGTGAATCTTGCCGTGCGGCACACAGGAAACCGCCTGCATAAGAAGGTCGCGGCTGTAGAGAGGGTCGATTATGTGCACCCAGCACATGTCCATCGCCACGTTGGGATAGTTCTTGACGAGGAACAGAAGGTCGCCGCTGTAGGGCCAGTTGCCGTGGAAGAGATCAAACCTCACGTCTCTGTGCATCTCGACAAGCGACCTTAGGCCCGCAGCGTTGGTCCTGGCAACGTCGTTTCTGATACCGGCCATATGCCCCGTGTGTATCTGCACCGGCAGGTCGAGGTCGCGCGCCGCACGCATGAACTCGTGCATGAGGTAGTCGCTCAGAGGATTACTGTATGGGTTATACTCCGCGCAATAGCGTGGGTCCGCAATCATGCGATTGAAGATCGCCTCGGCCTCAGCGCGCGCGGGATTGCTATACGCGAGGCTTCGCATGTACGCGGACTGGTCCTTGAACGTCACCGCGCCGATCTTCTTGTGCGCCGCGAATATCTCGCGGCAGGCCGCCGCGTATTCGTCGAGCGACGTGGCCGTCCGCCCAAGCGCTTCTTCGACGCCGGTAATGTCAGCCCTGCTCTTCAGGAAGTGAAGGGATGGCAGCGAGACGGCAACTCGTTGGCCTTTGAGGCCCTTGAATGTGCCCTTCATGACTTCGATGAGAGAGGGGTGCGTATCGGCAATTCGCGCGACAATCCGCGCTTCGTCATAGATGCCATAATAGACCCTCGGGTCCGAGAAATCCGGAATCTTCTTCTGCATGCGCTTAAGCGACGCGAGGGTAACCTCCTTCTCGCCGAAGAATCTTTCCATCGCAAGTGCCGTCGCCTTGCCGTACCCGGTGAACCGCGTCCGCCGCCATGCCCGCTCAAAAACCGGCCAGCGCTTTTCAAGCGAGAGGTTCTTATCCATGATGACCTTAAGATCAGCATCGCTCGTGGCCGACATTATGTCGCTGTCGAAGTACGCGTCCCCGAGATGCGAGAGCACGTCCACGGGCTTCTCAAGGACCCCCGCGTGGTCGTGGCAGTCGATAACAGGCAATGCATCGACATATGCCCTGAGCTCATCATAGCAGTTCGCGTTGCTCTTCATCTGCCTGCCCTCGTCATGGTTCGAATCTCTGCCTCGCCCGGGTGTGCTTTGTCCGCTTGGCCTCGAAAACCCTCGCCTCGCAGTCTGCCGTAAGCGCGTTAAGCGAATCCTCAACGCGTTTGCGGATGTCCTCCATCTCGAACTTGCTCGCGCGCTCGTCCACGGTAATAGCCTCGCCGTAGCGCCCAAGCACGTAGGAAAACGGCAGCACCACCCGAAACTCATCCCAGCTCTTGAGCTGAATGTACTTCTCTATCGCTACTCCGACCGGTATGATCGCCGAGTTCGTCGCGCGCGCGAGATAGATCAGCCCCTTCTTGACCTCATATCGCGGGCCCGTCGGCCCATCCGGGGTAATCGCTACGTCGCGCCCCTTCTGGAGCTCGTCGGCAAGCAGCCGGAAGCTCTCCTCCGCGCCGTGCGTGCTCGATCCGCGTATGCAGTGGAAGCCGAACTTGTCCGCGATGCGTGCTACGTACTCGCCGTCCTTGGATTGGCTGATGAGGATGCCTATGCCGCGATTGCGGTGCGTCCACACTGGCACGAATAGCCTTCCATGCCAGAACGCGTAGATGATCGGGTGCCCCTTGGCCCGCCCTCGCGCGGCTTCCTCGCCGTTTTCGAGCTCGCCGTCATTAGTAAGTGACAGCGCGGTGTAGAGTAGTTTGCCCGCGATGCCCACGAGGCGAAACTTGATCTCGTCGGCTATGCCGTATTCCGCCAAGACTAATCCTCGGGAGACCACTCGCCCTCGAACACCGTCACCGCGGGCCCGGTCATGTAGACGCACTCATCGTCCGCCCACACGAGTTCCAGCCGGCCGCCGAGGACGTTGATCGCCGCTTCCGCGTCGAGTTTCTCGTTGAGGCAGCCGGCCACAAGGCTTGCGGACGCTCCCGTGCCGCACGCGAGCGTCTCGCCCGTGCCGCGCTCCCACGTGCGCTGCCTCGCCTCTCGTCGGCTCAGGATCTGTACGAAGTGCACGTTGGTCCGCTCCGGGAATGAGGGATGGCGCTCGATCTTCGGCCCGACGGTAAGCACCGGCGCTGTGTCGACGTTGTCCACGAAGATCACCGCATGGGGGTTTCCCATGGAGACCACGGTTATGTAAAACGTCTCGCCGTCGACCATAAGCGGCTCGTTGATGACGCGTCCGCGCTCGCCGAGCATCGGTATCTCGTTTCGCAGCAGCCTCGGCCGGCCCATGTTGACGCGGACCTTCTTGACCCGGCCGCCCTCAATCGTGAGGTCGAGCTTCATTATCCCCGCGAGCGTCTCGACACGGAGCGTCTCTTTGCGTTTCAGGCCCCTGTCGTACACGAACTTCGCGAAGCACCTGATGCCGTTGCCGCACATCTGCGCTTCGCTGCCGTCGGCGTTGAACATCCTCATCCGGAAATCCGCGACGTCCGAGGGGCAAACGAGGATTATTCCGTCGCCTCCTATCCCAAAATGTCTGTCGCTGGCTTTTTTCGCGATTTCAGCCGGATTTTCGAGCTCTTCCTCCGTGCAATCGAAGTAAATGTAGTCGTTTCCCGCCCCATGCATCTTGACGAATTTCATAGCTGTCTCCCCTGAACGCTCCCGGCTGCGCTGCTAAGCGCGCCGAATCACATCAAAGCCCAAATAGTAACCGGATGAACCACTTACGGCAAGGGAAAACGTATGCTTAGCGCCTTTACATCCCCCCGGCCTTCAGCTATCATGTCGCCGTAAGCATAGTCAAAGGGATTTCCGGGAAACCTGCCATGCCTGCTCTCAACGAACGACCGTCAATCGCCTCGGCAACCCCTACCATCGCCGCCCTTTTCGGCATCTCGCCCCCTGCGATTTGCCAGGCTTCCTCGATCTCTTCTGTGCTCCAGGCCGCGGCGCGCACCTTCGAAGGCCGCCGCGCCGAAAAGTGCCTCGTGTTCGCTCCCGATGCCTTTGGCGACCACCTCCGCGCGGCCTGCCCCGCGGCATTCGAAACATTTATATGTAGCGACACGCTGAGCATCCCGGTTCGCGCTGCCGTCCCTCCCAAGACCCCTGTCTGCTACGCCACCATCTTTACCGGCGCCCCTCCGGCCATTCACGGCATAACCGAGTACAAACGCCCCGTCCTCAAGTGCGAGACGCTGTTCGATGCGTTTACGCTCGCTGGTCGCCGCGTAGCGATAGCCTCCGTGGCGTCCTGCAGCATCGACTTGATATTCCGCGAGCGCGCAATCGACTATTTCAGCGAGGTCCACGACCCTGAAGTCACGGCACGCGCAGTACAGCTTCTCGAAGAAGATCGTCACGACGTAATCGTCGTCTATGAACAGGCTTACGATGACGCCCTGCACCTCGCGGGTCCGCTCTGTGAGGAAGCATTCGCTGCGGCTCGCGCAATAGCTGCCGAGTTTGCCGTCCTGAAGCACACTTTCGACCGCTGCTGGAGCCGCTACGACCGCGCCCTCCTCATCGCCCCGGACCACGGCGCGCATGCAACCCCGACCGGCGGCAGCCACGGGGAGGACATACCCGAGGACGTGCTGCTGCACCATTTCTACTACCTGCGAAAGGGCGAAAAAGGCGGCACGTAAGCAACGCTATGAACGCAAGAGCCGCATCTGACGGAGGTTGTGGATGAAGACAGTCAAACGTTCTTCGGTTGTCTACGATATGTCGCCTGCAAACCATCCCGTCGCAGAGGCCGCGCAAGGGGAGGCGATCAGGTTCCTCACAGAGGACGCGTACAGCGGGGTGCTCTGCGCGGTGAATGACCGGTACCCAGCGTCGATGCAGGGTCGCGCGAATCCGGCCACCGGGCCAGTCAGCATCGCGGGCGCGCGAGTTGGAGACGTGCTTGCCATTAGAATCGTCTCGATAAAGCCGGTCGGAATGGGCACGATGTACACAGGGCCCACGCGCGGACCGCTTGGGTACAAGCTCTCCGAAGACGCAGTCGCAAAGCTTGCCATCCGAAAGGGTTGCGTTCGTGTAGACGGGCGCGACATCCCTCTCAGGCCCATGGTCGGCGTCATCGGTGTCGCCCCGGCAGTGCCTATCGACACCACTTGGCCCGGCGAGCACGGCGGCAATCTTGATTGCAACGTAATCACTGCCGGCGCAACGGTTTACCTCCCGGTCGCCGTAGACGGCGCGCTCCTCGCCATTGGCGACGTCCACGCTGTCCAGGCCGACGGTGAGGTCGCCATCTGTGCCGTCGAAACGAGGGGCGAGGTCGTCGTCAACGCGTCCATTTATCGCTCCCCCATAATCACCCCCGCCGTCGAGACGCGCTCCTCCTTGTACCTCCTGGCAAGCGCCGAAACGCTCGACGCCACCGAAACCTCTGTCCTCGACAAGACTTACCGCTACCTCACCGAAATCAGCGGCATGGGCAGTCATGAAGCCGTCCGCTTCATGAGCCTCGCGTGCGATCTGCAGGTCTGCCAGGTCGTGGACCCTGCCAAGACCATGCGAATGAAGCTGCCGAAGAAGTACCTGTAGGGCGCTGAGTCTCCTGGTACACGCCGGAAATCGCTTTTCCTTTTGCCTGTCTATGCGAGAATAGATGCGGGTTGTTCCTGAGGGGTCGCTTTGGAGGGTGCGCAATGAGAGCGCTATTCGCGGCAGTGGTGATTACGGGTCTCGTTGTCCTGGCTGGAGCAGCTGCCTGGGCGGGCGAAGAGGCGACGCCGCAGGTGAAGGTCAAGCCCGGGCATCCGAAGGTGATGCTGACCAAGGAGGACATTGCGCGGACTGCGAGGAATATCAGGGCCGGGGGACCCAGTTGGCAAACGATAAAGAAGCAGGTCGACGCAGGGACAGCGCCGTTGCCGGTGTATGGCCTCGTGTATCTCGCGACGGAGGACAAAGAGGTAGGGAAAAAGGGCGTTGAGATACTCATGTCGGACAAGACCGCGTCCGCAATCGCCAAGGGGAGTTACGAGGAAGCGGCCCTCGCATATGACTGGCTCTATCCCCTCCTGTCTGACGAGCAGAAGAAGACGCTTTTCGACCGCGTGAAAGCCGGAATCAAGAAGGATCTCGCCGAGAAGATGGACTCGCCGTGGACTAACTTCGTCCAACGGTCGTCGATGAGGGTGGCAATCGCCGGGTGCGCGTTCGCGTCGGAGTTCCCCGAAGCCAACGACTGGGTCGCAAAGGCGTACAACGACTGGGGGACGTTCCACCTGCCGGCGGTGAAGATCGTAGAGGAAGGCGGCGGATGGCCGGAGGGCGCGCTGTACGGCTACATCGTCTATTCGAGCCTGACGCGGCTTGCGGATACGTTCTGGACGGCGACGGATAAGAACCCGTACGAAGAGACGCGGTGGTTCGCTGATCGCCTCACGTGGTGGCGGTTCCACACGTGGCCGATGCCGAAGGACTTCGGCGGCCGCCCCTTTTACATGTACGATCCCTACGGTGACAGCGAGCGCTGGCGCGCGCCGATGCAGAACCAGGAGATCGGCGCGGAATTCCTCGTGATGCGGTACGGCGAAGAGATGTTCACCGCGAAGCCGGTCAACCCCAACGAGGACCGCTCCCGTTTCGCAGCCATACTCGGCGCCGCGACAGGCTGGCGCTGGTATATGCGTCAACTGCACGGCCCCGTCATGTCGCTAAGCGACTGGTCCCAACTCGCTTACTACGAGGAATCATCGTCCGACGAAGACCTTGTCAAGTCGAACGCGCCTCTTTCGTGGCTTGCGGCGGGCACGGGGCAACTCTTCATCCGCAGCTCATGGCTGCCTGACGCGACGTGGATAGTCTACCAGTGCGAGCCCAGGTTCACGTACCACCAGCATCTCGACCAGGGGCAGTTCAACATCTTCAAGACCGGCGACCTCACCGGCGAGTCGGGCGTTTACGAGCCTGAGGGGCCGTCCGACCAGGAGGGGCACCTGCAGGGGTACACCTCGCGCGCGATAGCTCACAACACCCTCAATATCTACAACCCTGAAGAGGTCTTCAGCGGCTATCGCAGCGGCAACAGCCCGCGCAACGACGGAGGCGAGCGCACGTGGCGCCCCTTCTCAAATACTGCGACTTCGGCGGCGTACTGGAAGGACGGTCTCGGCAAGGGCGCGTACGACACAGGGCGGATAACGGAGTTCAAAGATACGGGCGAGATAGTCTACATCGCGTCGGACCTCACGGGCGCGTACAACTCGGATAAGTATGTCTCCGAGCCGAACAAGTCGAAGGTGCACGAAGTCACGCGACAGCTCGTGTACTTCCGTCCTGTGAAGCCGGGCGATATGGATTGCCTCGTGGTCTTCGACCGCGTGCGGGCAACGAACCCGGCGTTCGAGAAGCGGCTCCTCCTCCACTACCCCAACGACGTTCGCGTCGCGGGCAAGGAGACGAAGGTCGCGGAGGGCGAGTACACCTACGAAGGCGACTTCGCCCAGAGCGATACCGGCGGCGGGCGGCTCTTTGTAAGAACGGTCTGGCCTGAGGGCGCGAAGATCAACAAGATCGGCGGCCCCGGCAAGGAGTACTGGGTCTACGGCAAGAACTTCCCGGTACCCAATACACCGTGGGAGCGCGGCTATGGGTTGTGGCGACTGGAGATCATGCCGCCCAAGCCGCAGACGGATGACTACTACCTGACGGTCTACTTCCCCAAGGACAAATCGGCCATTGCCGCGCCGGCCCTGAAACGACTCTCGGCGGCGGGCGCGCTTGGCGTTGAGATACCTGTAGGCGATCCCGGTGCAGGCGGAAAGTATCGCCTTGTCTTCCCGATCCAGGGCGAGATGGGCGCGGCATGGATGATGGACTGCGGCAGCGCCGGCAAATGCAAGACGGGCCAATTCGGCAAGGCCACGGTCGCCGCGGCAGACGCCAAAGAAGAAGGCGTGACCGAGACAACGCTTCCGGTACCCATGGTATCAAACGTCAAGGTGTCCGACGTCACGACGGAGGCGGTCGTCACCTGGCAGACGGAGAAGCCGACCGTCGGCTGCGTCGAGTTCGGCGACAATCCGGAGATGAAGTATATCATCCAGCCGTCGGAAAAGCCTGCGACGGAGCATAAGGCGGTGCTTCGCGGACTGGAACCCAAGTCCAACTTCTATGTCCGCGCGGCCGCGAAGGATAGCGCAGGCAATGTCGGCTTCTCGATCATGTACACGCTTGAAACCCCTGAGGACAAGACGCCTCCGAAGATATCGGAACTCAAGGCCGAGATAGTGAATCCGACCGATGCTACGTTCTCATGGTCGACCGACGACAGGGCAACCGGAATGGTTACAGCGGTTGACGAGACCGGTGGCAAAGTCACGGCAGAGGCGTCCAAGCCGGCGGCGGACCAGAGGGTAACACTTGACGGCCTCACGCCGGATACCGAATACACCGTGACGGTTGCGGCGAAGAACTCCGGCGGCCTCGAATCCACATCGGAGCCGCTCAAGGTCAAGACGCCGAAGACGGTTGCAGGGTATTTCGAGACGGCGTTCGAAGACGGCAAGCTCGACAACTGGCAGACGGGCGACCCCTCGCTGTGGTCGATTGAAAAGAATGAGGACATCGGAAAGAATGTCCTCAATCTCGACAACAAGGACCGCAAGCGCACGACGATCGTGTACAAGGGGCACGACTATGGCGATTTCACGCTTCGGGCGAAGGCGCGCACGGTCGAAGGCGAGGGCAACGCGTTCCGCGATTACTGCATCGTGTTTGGATGCCAGAACGCGGACAACTACTACGGCGCGTGGATGTGCGGCTCGGTTGACGAGACGCTGCCCGGCATCGTCCGCGTCAGGGACGGCAAGATGGAGCTCATCGGCTCGCGGCCGAACCTCATCACGCTGGCCGACCGCGAGTGGCACAATATCGAGGTCGTACGCAAGGGCACGCACATACAGGCGTTCTTCGACGGCGTCATGGCGTTCGAGGCGGACGACAACACGTTCGGCAGCGGCAAGATCGGGTTTGGGTCCAACAACGATTCGGCGCAGTTCGGCGATCTCAAGGTGATCCCGACCGCTGCGGTCGCGCCCGCCCCGCCGACGGTGAGGACGAAGAAACTGACGGTTGAGGGGCTGGTGATGGAATGAAGTCAGGCCGAAGGCTGAAGGCTGAAGACTGAGGGAAAAGAAAAAAATCGATCATCCGCAGATTGCGCAGATTTCGCAGATTGTGGAATGCGTAGGTGTGCCCCCTGCCTGAATCGCAGCCACGCGCGTGTACGTGATATTAGCGTTGTTGGCTGCTTAGCGTTTTGGCGGGAACTGTGGAGCATCATGGCAGCCTCTTTGCAGTGGGTGGCAAGTGCAGACTCGGTTGGAGGACAGTCGATGACGACGCAGGGAACGCCAGGTCCAGGCTCATACCAGCAGCCGCCCGGCCAGACGCCTCCGGGCGCTCCAGTTGCGCCCACCAAGGACGAGACGAACTGGGCCGTTTTCTGCCACCTTGCCGCGTTCGCATTCTTCGTCGTGCCGCCCTTTGGCCACGTGCTGGGGCCGCTTGTGATCTGGCTCGTGAAGAAGGACCAACTGCCGTTTGTGGACCTCCACGGCAAGGAAGCCGTCAACTTCCAGATCAGCATGACCATCTACGCGATCGTGTCGGTGTTCCTCGTAATCGTCCTCATAGGTATCCCGCTTCTGGCCGCGATATTCGTCGCGGACTTCGTCCTCGCGGTGATCGCCGCGATGGCGGCGTCCAGGGGCGAGAAGTACAAGTACCCCTTTACGATAGCGTTCATCAAGTAGAGCGCCAGGGACGAGGCCGCAGTCTGCGAAGGGTGTGGCCAGCCCCTTCCGAAGATCCCTGCCAGCAACCGGTCTGATTCCCGCCGCCAGTTCAAGTGATCAGAGTTTCAGCGGCCCACACTTACAATACGTCGTAATTCGGTGTCAGACACTGAATTACTCGTCTCGGACCGTGCATTCCAGTATCCGGCGTATATCGGCCGTATTACCATCTTACTGGGCCCACAGGCCATCGAGATATTACGCAGCGTAGTAATTCGGTGTCAGACACCGCATTAGACAGACACCGCATTAGACACCGCATTAAGAAGTCGCGATGCCAAGTTGGCGGGATTTGTGACGCGGTCTCAAGCACTCAACTGCGCTCGTGACGCTTTTCGCTTGATTCGTGCTCACGCCACGCCAATAATGGCGCAGACACCCATGCCGCGGCCCAAGCGGACTGCGGTAGCCACGCCATACAAGACACCGGAGGGGGAATGATGCATTCACAGGCAAGCGCGCCGGTCATGGTGTTGCTTTCGATAGTCTTCGCGCTCTTCGCCACGCTTTATGCTGGAAAAGCCGACGGCAGTGCGTCCGATGGCGCACCGCGCGATCCAAAGCCGCTTGTCGACGCCGTCGCGAGCGGAGACATCGCGAAAGTAAAGGCGCTTCTTGCTAAAGGCTACGATGCGAAGACGGCGGCGGATGACAGGGGCACGGTTCTCATCGTGGCGGTGGATCGCGGGTACAAGGATATCGCGGCGCTTCTCATGGACGCCGGGTCCGAAGTGGATGCGCCCAAGTTCATAACGGACGAGAGCGATGGGCAGGTACCCAGTGAGCTTGACGCCATCGAGATGGACCTGACCGGCAGCGACATACTCGCTGGGTCAACGCAGATGACTCCTCTTGAAATGGCCGCGTTGCGCGGCAACATCGAGATCGCGCAACTCCTTGTAGACAGGGGCGCAAAGGTCAACGTGAGGACCTTCGGCGGCATGACGGCGCTTCACTATGCCGCGTGGAACGGACACGCCGACTTGGCTGCCCTACTGATCGCAAAGGGCGCAAACGTTGGCGCGGCCGCTAACGAGGAACTCGATGACTTGACTGGAGGCGTCGAGCCGATCCACTGCGCGGTCGATAGCACCGAAGTGGTCACGCTTCTTCTGGACAGCAGCGCCGCTGTAGACGCGAGAGATGAGTTCGATCAGACGCCGTTGATGCTCGCCGCCGAACGAGGAAACGCCGACGTTGTCGCGCTCCTTCTCGCGCGGGGGGCGGACGCCAAGGCACGCTACGGCGAACATGGGTTCCCGCTTCTCAGTGCGCTGCGTGGCGCTTCTCTCTGCCGACCAGGATTGCTCGCTGACACAGGCGACCCCGAGTACGTCAAGTGCGTGGCGCGCTTCAGGCAATATGAGGCCGTCGCTCGAATGCTCGTCGAGAAAGGCGCGGACCCCGAGGCAACAGGCCATAGCGGCGAGACGCCGCTTCACGCGGCCGCCTCGGCGGGGTCCACTGAGATCATCTCGCTCCTTATCTCAAAGGGCGTTAATGTGAATGCGAAGGACGCGGAAAACGAGACTCCGCTCGATATGGCGGTAACGCGGAGAAACGCTGACGCGGCCGATCTCCTGCGCCGGCATGGCGGTGTCGCTGGGGCCGGACAACTGGATTTCGTGCATGACAGTGCGCCGGCGGCTGGCCTGGAAAGCACCAAAGAGTAGGTGTGTCTGCGGCGCTACGCGCCGCTGTACGAGACTGGAGGGGACATGTCGCAACCGCGTACGATTGTGTGGATGGCCGTAGCCCTGGTGCCCCTGGCGGCCGCAGCAACGATCCTCGTGCTTCAGGCAAGACCCGCCACCGGCCTCGAATCGCCCCTGACGGTTTCCTCTTCAGACGACACGCCCGCGGGTCCCCGCATGGATCGGCTGATTGATGCGGTGGAAGCCGGCGACATCGCGAAGGTGAAAGCGCTCATCGCTGAAGGCGGCGATCCGGCGACAGCCGAGGACGAAAGGGGCGCGGCGCTCGCGGTGGCGGCGGCACATGGACGCAAGGACATAGCCGCACTGCTCATAGGCGCCGGTTGTGACGTGAGCAGACAAGAATGGGTATCGTACGATCCCTCCGGCAAGCGCTACGCTGAGCTTTCGGATATTGACTGGAATGTGAACCCCTCCGATATGCGGCTCAGTATCGTGAAGGTTACTCCGCTTGGCATGGCTGCGCTCTACGGGCATCTTGACGTTGTGCGACTCCTCATAGACAGCAGCGCAGATGTCACGACCGAAGGCGATGACGGCCTGACGGCCCTCCACTATGCCGCATGGAGCGCCCACAAGGAGATCGCCGCCCTTCTCATCTCGAGAGGCGCTGGTGTGCGGGTCAAGGCGGTTCGGAATCTCGAGGCCCTGCCGTTTGGCCTTGAGCCTATTCACTGCGCTGTGAACAGCACTGAAGTGACGACGCTCCTTCTGGACAAGGGCGCGAACATCAACGCGCAGGATATCTTCGGCAGGACGCCGCTCATGACCGCCGCGAGCGCCGGAAACCTGGACATGGCGACACTTCTTCTGTCACGCGGAGCGAACACCGAGATTGGCAACGGCAAGGACAACTCTCCACTTCTCGCCACGCTGGATTACCTCCGGGAGATTGAACATCACGAGACGGTACCTGCCCCAAACCACCACGGTCCCGTAGCTGATCCGGAGTTCAAGAGATACGAAGCCATGGCGCGGCTTCTTGTAGAGCACGGGGCAGACGTCACGCTGCCCAGCAGAGGCATGTACTGGACGCCGCTTCACATGGCGGCGGGCGCGGGGTCGGTCGACATTGTCTCGCTGCTCATCGCAAGTGGCGCCAGTGTGAACGCCGAAGACCTCGCCGGAGCCACGCCGCTTGACCGGGCCGACAGCTACCCTGCCGTCGCCGCGATCCTGCGACAGCACGGCGCGCTGACGGCAGACGAACTCAAGGCCGGGAAGAAGAGCGCGAAGACGGATCAGACGCAGACAGACATCCAGAGTACGCGACAGTAGAAGAAATTCTGGGCTGGAGGGGATGCGTTGCGATTCAGAACGATTCTATGGGCGGCAGCGGTAGTGGCCTTTCTGGCGGCGCTGCCTTTCGTGCTTCGAGATGCCCCTCAATCCGCGAAAACGCTCCCCGCTCCGCAAGTCGCGCCCGCGCAGGTCTACCAGGACCCGCTGATCGATGCCGTCGCAAGCGGCGACATCTCCAAAGTAAAGGCACTTATTGCTGACGGCTGTGATGCAAGAGAAGCCGCCGATGAGAGGGGCACGGTTCTGATCGTGGCTGCAGCGCATGGTTACAGGGATATCGCCGCTCTCCTCATAGATGCCGGCTGCGACGTGAACGAAACCACGTTTGTGGCGTACGAGGTCAATGGGCAGTCCCTCGGAGACTTGCCCGCCATGGAAATGGCGCTTACGTATAGCGATATGCTGAGCGGAACGGTGGAGATGACCCCTCTTGAGATGGCCGCGCGCTGCGGCTATATCGAAGTCGCGCAGCTTCTAATCGACAGGGGCGCCGACGTTACCGCGAAGACCTTCTGCGGCATGACCGCGCTTCACTACGCCGCCTGGAACGCTCACAAGGCCGTGGCGAAGCTTCTTATTGAAAAGGGCGCGAATGTCCGAGCCATAGCCAATGATCAGGAAGACGACGCCACGCAGGGCTTTGAACCTATTCACTGCGCCGTCAACAGCGCAGACGTGACTGCGCTCTTGCTTGATAATGGGGCGGCCGTCGACGCGAAGGATACGTTCGACAGTACCCCTCTTATGCTCGCCGTCGAAAGAGGCAATGCAGGCGTAGCATCGCTGCTCGTTGCCCGGGGGGCCAACACGCAGGCGCTTGATGGCAGACGCAGATCCGCTCTGCATATACTGCTGGACAAGGCGATTGATGCGGCGGCAGAAACAGGCGACGATATTGCCGCTTCTGTGAGGGGTTCGGGGGGTCCGGCAGCGCCTGACAGGACGCAAGGCGAATTGGACAGCACCGGAAGATAGCGAGGGACTCTACCTCGCCTGAAATCGCGCCGCATCGAGCCCGAATAACTCACACGCATTGCGCCAGGCGATCTTCTCGAAATCTGTTTGCGGAAGAGCGAGCTGTTCCAGCGCCGCGACAAGCGGCCCCGCCTGAATGAGAGGGAAATCGACCCCGAAGAGAAGCTTCGATGGGCCGAGCGCGGCGAGCGCCTTCTTCATCGAACCAAGACACAGCATCACATAGCCGGACGTGTCGAGCCAGATGTTTTCGTGCGCGCGGGCGACCTCGATGCCGTGCGGCCAGTTGAACATCCCGCCCATGTGGGCCATGATAAAGCGCCCCTTGGGAAAGCACTCGGCAAGCCGGGCGACGCTGTCGGACTGCTCGGCGACTGACGAATGCTCAAGGATCGGCACGTCGAGCTCTATCGCCTTCTCGATAAGAGGGAACATGCGCGGATCGTCGCTTTCGTACCCGAGGACGTACTGGCAGAGTTCGCCGATGCCGATGAGACTGCCTCGCGCGATATGACGCTCCATGTCGGAGAGCGACTCTTCCGCAAAGAACGGCGACACCTGGCAGAGCCCCGCGAAGCGCCGCGGGTGGCGGCGGACGAGTTCGGCGATGCGGGCGTTGCCGTCAGCCAATCCCTCGGCTGTCTTGCCCCAGTTCGGGTCGGCGGAAAGGATCATCAGGTCGATAGGCTGGGCAAGCGCGTGCCGCGCAAAGGTCTCAAGAGAGATCTGCCCCTCCGGCTCGCCGAAGTATTGGAAGTTGCGAGTAGAGGGGTTGTCGGTGAAGAGATGGGAATGGACGTCGATGAACAATAGAGATCTCCGGGAGAATCCCTGTCGTATAGAAGCCCGCGGGCACTATAGAACGCATTCGGCCGACGGCCCTCACCCCTACCCCTCTCCCAGAGGGCGATGGGACTGGCCAGCGCATGTAATCTGACAGGCGGGGGCCTGTTCGCCTACCGGCCAGGGCGGGTACGGAGAGTCTGTCTCAAAACTCATTTTCACTTGCCAAGGCTACCGAGATATTGTAGAAGGGGAAGCTGGCA
>Ga0315282_10000643_pt1 | contig 68716 bp, 62 predicted proteins | sample YL17G07_20_MG_FD_203693 | JGI IMG/M metagenome (GOLD analysis project Ga0315282, IMG submission 203693) | Sediment microbial communities from Yellowstone Lake, YNP, Wyoming, USA - YL17G07_20 | ecosystem: Environmental > Aquatic > Freshwater > Lake > Sediment | place: USA: Wyoming | collected...
AGGGCAGGGGCAAGCCCCCGCCGTAGGTGGCTGATCAGTGCCCGCCGACCATGGGCACGAAGCTGACGGGGAAGATGGTGCGCTGGCTGAGGTTGCCGTTCTTGTCCTTCTCCACCAGCATCAGGTTCTGCAAGCTGAACGGCCCACCCACCGGGATCGCCATCCGGCCGCCCTTCTTGAGCTGCTGCACCAGCGGCGGCGGCACGTGGTTGGCGGCACAGGTGACCACGATGCCGTCGTAGGGGCCATGCTCCGGCCAGCCGTCGTACCCGTCGGCGATCTTGACCTCGATATTGGTGTACCCCAGTCGCTTGAGGCGCTCCTTGACGGGCTTCCCCAGCGCCTCGATGATCTCGATGGTGTACACTTGCTTGACCAGCTCGGCCAGCACCGCTGCCTGGTAGCCTGAGCCCGTGCCGATCTCCAGGCACACGTCGTTCTTGCCGGGCTTCAGCAGCTCGGTCATCTTGGCCACGATGAACGGCTGGCTGATGGTCTGGCCGTGGCCGATCGGCAAGGGGCTGTCGGCGTAAGCCATGTCCTTGTACTCGGGGGGCACGAACTCGTGCCGCGGCACCTTGGCCATGGCCGTCAGCACCCGCTGGTCCCGGATGTCCCGGTCGGGGCCTTTGAGCTGGGTGTCCACCATGCGCTGCCGCTGGGTCTCGTAGCCGTCGGCGGAAAGCCTGCTGTAGAGCAAGGCGCAGCCGAAGGCCAGAACCAGAATCACTGCCAGCAGCGTCGCTGCTCGCTGCGTGGTTGCCGAGTCCATGACGACCACCTGCCTCGGGGAGCCACCCCAAGTGGAGAGGTTCTCCCCCTGGGGCCGAGTTCCCTTGTCGGAGCCGCCACAGGTGGCAGCCCGTGCCGGGCGCTCGACTAGGCCATGGCCAGGTGCAGGAAGGCGCGCATGTTCCGGCGGTCGTTCTGGAGGCTGGCCTCGGGCGTCTCCATGATGAAGGGCAGGTCGCGCAGGCGGGGGTGGTTGACGATCAGACGCAGGCCTTCCTGGCCCATCTGGCCCTTGCCGATGTGCTCGTGGCGGTCGCGCTGTGAGCCGCAGGGGGCTCTGGAGTCGTTGCAGTGCACCAGCGCCAGGCGTCTGCGGCCCAGGTGCTCGTCAATCTCGGTGAGGAGCGTCGCCAGACCTTGCGGCGTCGTGATCTTGTAGCCCGCCGCAAAGGCATGGGCCACGTCCAGGCACACGCCCACGCGCGCCCTGCACTCCAGCAGCCCCACGATCCGTCCGATCTCCTGGAAGCTGTTGCCTATCAGGTTGCCGGCGCCGGCCGAGTTCTCCAGCAGTAGCCGCACGCCGTCCGGCGCGTCGCGCAAAGCCTCATCTACGGCGCTCGCGATGTTCGCGATTGCCTGCTCGCGCGGCTGCTGCCCTGCGCTGCCGATGTGCGTCACGACGTACTGCGCCCCCAGCACCAGTGCTCGGGTCATGTCCAGGCGCAGCGACTCGACAGACCTCCGGCGCAGCTCCGGCTGGCCAGTGGCGAGGTTCAGCAGGTACTGCGTGTGGACGATGATGGGCGCAATTGCCAACGAGGCCAGGCCCTGCCGGAACGCAGCCACCTCGCCGGGGTCCAGCTCCTTGAGGCGCCAGTTGCGCGGTGAGCGCGAGAAGACCTGAACCGACGTGCAGCCGCGCTGCTGCGCGCCCTCCGGCACCTTGGAGAGGCCGTCGCCAATGGAGACATGGAACCCGACTTTGCGGTTGAGCTGGGCGGCAGAGGGCACCAGGGTCACACCCGAAACGGCGCTTCGCATCGGGCTCAGGGTCTGGCCCACGGGTCTTGTCGGGAAGTTCAGCCTTGGGACCTCGCCTTCCTGCTACAACGTGCGGCGTATGGGCCAAGCCCCTTCTTCGCCGTGGCGCAGCGGATCTGGCAGGTCGCACTAGGCGCGGTACACGCCGAAGGGATGGTTGGCCAGAGCGGGGAAGCCAGTAGGTTAGACTCGCTTCGCGTCATGGAGGCGACCCAGAATGGCAGGGCGCAAGACAGGCAAGACGCGCATGGTGGTCCTGGCTGTGCTTGGGTGCGTAGTGGTTGCAGCGGCCGTGGGGGTGCCGCGCTACCTGGGTTGGCGGGAGCAACTGGACACGCGCAGGAGACTCGAATCGGCAGTGGACAGGATCAACCAGTTGTCCCAGGCGCCTCTCGTGCGCACAAACCGCAAGGCGGTCCAGGGCGTCCTCGGCGCGGATGGTCACAGGCACGAGTGGGTGACCGACGAGGCGAGCGGTTGGTACAAAGTGACCCAAAGACGGCTGGAGTTGGCCAATGAGATCACCTTTCTAAGCGAGCGGATGGACGCAGTCACCCAGCTCGCGTCGCTGGCGGGGATGTTACCTCAGAAAGAGGGTGCACATGCCACCGAGGCGGTGGAGCGATTCCGGGAGGCATGGCGTGCCATCGTGCCCCGTGAGATCGAGGATGACGTTAGGTGCGACTGGGACGCGCTCGGCAAGGACATCAACGCCGCCTTAGCGGAGCTGGCACGGGAGCTTGAGAAGACGGAGTGAGGGCCCGTCCCTCCGTTGCGCGGGCGGGCAAGGAGAGGGAGGTCCGTCTGCCATGCCCAGCCCGCCCGCCTCCCCAACCGGCTGCGGGTGCATCCAAAGGTCCCCTACTTCGGCTTCATGCTGCCGCAGGCCGAGAGCTTCACGCTGGAGCCGGGAAAACGCCTGGTGCTGCGCTATCGGTTCCTCATCCACTCCCGCCAGCCCGACGCGGCCTACCTGGAGCAGCTCTGGCAGACCTATGTGAAGAGGGCCGCCCCGGAGTAGGCCTCCGAGGCGGAGCAGACAGCACAACCCTCGACGCTGTCGGGCAGGAATGCCCGCCTTCGCGGGCCGTAGCCCGCTACGGCGGGCGAAGGCCCGACCTACGACGGCTTGACGTCTTCCAGCGGTTGCACGTTCCCCAGCACGTACTTAGGCCCGGCCACGGGCGCCGCCCAGCGGCAGGCGTTGGCAATGACCCGCAGCACGTCTTCCTGGTGGTAGATGGGGAAGGTCTCGTGCCCGGGGCGGAAGTAGAAGACCTTCCCGTACCCCCGATGGTAGCAGCAGCCGCTGCGGAAGACCTCGCCGCCCTGGAACCAGCTCACCAACACCAGCGTGTCCGGCGCCGGAATGTCGAAGCGCTCCCCGTACATCTCCACGTGCGGGATCTCGATACACTCGCCGATCCCTTCCACGATGGGATGTCCCGGCTCCATCACCCAGAGCCGCTCCCGCTCGCCGATCTCGCGCCACTTCAGGGCGCAGGTGGTGCCCATCAGCCTCCTGAAGATCTTGGAGAAGTGGCCGGAGTGCAGCACGATCAGCCCCATGCCCTCCAGCACGCGGTCGTGCACCTTGTCCACGATCTCATCGCGCACCTCGTGGTGCGCCATGTGCCCCCACCAGGTCATCACGTCGGTGCTCGCCAGCACCTCATCGGTCAGTCCGTGCTCGGGCTCGTCTAGCGTCGCCGTGCGCACCTCGAAGCCCGGTTGGCTTCTCAGGTACTTGGCGATAGCCCCGTGCATGCCGTCGGGGTAGATCTTGGCGATCTCCTTGTGCGTCTTCTCGTGACGGCCCTCGTTCCAAACGGTCACGCGAATCACGTCGCTCATGGCTTCCTCCCTCATAATCGCACGGCAAGTATGGCGCGGGGAATGGGGTTTAGGCTGGTTACCCCGGCACCCGGCGAAGGTTCGACGGTGGTGTGGGTTGGGCCTTCTTGGCACGCGGTGGGTCCCACGCCTCCTCCACCCCCGCAGGCTGAAGCCTGCGGCTACCGACAGCACGCCAACCACAGCCGCGCCCTATCCCTTCAACCCCGTCAACTGTATGCCCTGGATGAAGGTGCGCTGGGTGAAGAAGAAGAGGAGGATGACGGGGGCCACTACGATGGTGGCGGCGGCCATCATGAGGTTCCACTCGGTGCCGCCGTGCTGACTCTGGTAGAACTGGAGGCCCAACGAGAGGGTGAACATCTTCTGGTCGGTGAGGTAGATGAGCGGCCCCAGGAAGTCGTTCCAGACGTAGAGGAAGTGGAAGAGGGCCACGACCGCCAGCGCCGGCTTGGACAGCGGCAGGATCAGGTTCCAGAAGATGCGCAGCTCGCTGGCGCCGTCAATGCGGGCGGCATCGGACAGCTCGGTCGGGATGGTCAGGAAGAACTGCCGCAGCAGGAAGATGTTGAAGGCGCTGCCGCAGAAAGCCGGCACCCACAGCGGCTTGAACGTGCCAATCCAGTGTAGCTCGCGGAAGATGGCAAATAGGGACACCATCAGGATGGGGAAGGGGATCATCATGGTGGCCAGCGTGGCCGCGAAGAGGTAGTCGCGGCCGGGCCAGCGCAGGCGGGCGAAGCCGTAGGCCACCAGGGCGTTGGACAGGACCGTGCCGGCCACGCCCAGCACGGCCAGATACAGCGTATTGAGGCCGTAGCGCAAGAAGGGTACGTAGCCCAGCTCCTTGCTCTGGTGGAAGACTGCCTGCTTGTAGTTGCCCCACATGACCACGGACGGTATCCACCGCGGCGGCATCTGCATGGTTTCCGCGGTGGGCTTGAGGCTGGTGCTGATCATCCACAGCAGCGGGAACAGAAAGGCGACGGAGCCGGCGATGAGCACCAGGTACACCAGCAGGCGCGCCAGCGGGCTCTTGGCTTGCATCTCTAGGCGCCCCCATAGTAGACCCGCTTGGCCGATACCTTCAGTGCCAGCAGCGTCAGGATGAGGATGATGACGAACAGTATCCAGGCCATGGCGCAGGCATAGCCCATGCGCAGGTAGGAGAAGGCGCTATCGTACAGGTACATGGTGAGGAAGTAGATGGAGCGCGCGGGTGCGCCGGTGGGCGATATGACGTAGGGCACGGCGAAGAACTGGAGGCTGCCGATGATGCCCATGATCAGGTTGAACAGGATCACCGGCGAGATCATGGGGAAGGTCACGTGCCACATCTTATGCCACCAGGAGGCGCCGTCCAGGTCGGCGGCCTCGTAAAGCTGCACCGGCACGTCCTGAAGCGACGCTAGATAGATCACCACGGCCTGCCCCACGCCCCACAGGCTCATCATGATGAGCGCGGGCTTGGCCCAACTCGGATCGGTCAGCCAGGGCGGGCCCTGGAGGTGCAGTGACGATAGGAAGTAGTTGAGCACGCCTTTGTCGCCGTTCAGCACCCACAGCCAGATCACCGCCAGGGCCACCATGGGCACTAGGGCGGGCAAGAAGAAAACGGTGCGGAAGACGGTCATGCCGCGCACGCCGGTGTTGAGCAGGAGGGCCAGTGCCAGCGAGACTAGCAGCCCCAGCGGCAGGGCGAAGGCAGCGTAGAAAAGGGTGTTGTAGAGCGCTTTCCAGAACACCTCGTCGCGCATCAGCTCGCCGTAGTTGGCCGGCCCCACCCATACGGCGGGCTGGAGCACCGAGTACTCGCAGAAGCTGTAGTAGAGGGAGGCCGAGATGGGATAGAGCAGCAGGCCGCCAAAGCCCACGATCCAGGGCGAGATGAAGAGCAGCCCGTTGCGCAGGTCCCGGCGCCTGGCCGCACAGCGCGGCCGGCCGGTTGCTTGTGGTCTGTTGGCGGTCAACGCTTCCAACCCAGCCTCTCCCAACGCCGCAGCTCCAGGTCCAGCTTGGGCTGCATGCGCTCCTGCACCTTGCCCAGCGCCTCGGCGGCCGACTGGCGACAGAGCCACACCTCGTCGAAGGCGTTGCTCAGCTCATCGGCGTACTCGCTCCACAGGCTCAGGTCGGGAGTGGTCATGGCATTCGGGCTGAACGCCAGGTCAATGAACACCTCGATGTACGGGTTGGGGTGCTGGGCCAGGAACTGGGCGCTCACTTTCCGCAGCGGCGTATGCTTACGCTGGCCCAGGCACAATAGCTCCATGCCCCGCTGCGAGTTGACGAACTTCATGAACTCGAAGGCTTCGCGCGGGTGCCTGGCGCCATTGGGGATGCAGACGACGTCCTCCTCCACAATGGTCGTCTTGGCCAGGTCGGGCCGGTCGGCCGGATGGGGGAAGGGCGCCGCGCCCCACTGCAGGTGGCGTGCGTACATAGCGATGAAGTTGTGCATCCACACGCCCTGAAGCTCCATGGCCACCTGTTCGGCCAGGAAGGCGTTCTGCGGCGAGCTGAAGTTGCCGAAGCCGCTGCGGAAGACCTGGAGCTGCTTGGCGCCGTACTGCTTGGCGTACGACTGCACCCAGTCGAAGGCGCGCACGTTCTCCGCTGAGGCGCAGGTTATCTTGGACTTGCCGTCCCACAGCCGGCCGCCGAAGAAGCAGCCCCAGGCCCAGTTCCACCAGCCGGGCTCGGCGGGCATGAAGCCCATCTGCACGATCTTGCCGTCTCGGTCGCGTTTGGTCAGGCGCTGGGCGCAATCGTCTAGCTCCTCCATGGTCTCCGGCGGCCGGTCGGGGTCCAGGCGCGCCTCGCGGAACAGGCGCTTGTTCCAGTGCAGCGCCACCGAGGCCGGTGTGGTGGGGAGCGCCCAGATATGCCCCCGGTGCTTCAGCATGTCCCAGTAGCAGGGGATGTAGTCCTCGCGCCCCACCCGGGCCTGGCTGAGGTAGTCGTCGAGAGGCAGCAGGGCGTTCTTGTCGGCGTAGCTGGCCAGGTTCTGCGACCACAGCCCCGCCACATCGGGCGGGATGCCGCCGGCTGTGGCCATGAGCATCTTCCGGTCTATCTGGCTGGTGGTCAGGAGCTTGACCTGGATGTCGCGGCGCTGGGCGTTGAAGGCCTCCACCACCTTGCGCATGGCCTCGCCTTCGAAGTCCGTCCACTTCTCCCAGTACGTGACCTCCACGCGCCGTCGCCGTAGCGGCTTTGGCGCGTCGGTGACCGCGCCGCCGAGGCTCTTCCCTCGCCGGCACCCGGCAGAGACCAGCGCTCCGCACGCGCCCAGCAAGGTTAGCTTGGCGAACCGACGTCTTTGCATGGTGCACTCTTCAGGCCGAGCGCCACCGCGCGCACGCCACTGCGTCTGCCCCTACACAGACGAGCCCCACCGTCGCCAGTGGGGCCCGCTGCTGACAGCGCCCGGGCTGGCCTAGCCGGTGGGCGGCTTCTCCACTACCTCCTCCTTGACCGGATCGAAGAAGACCACCCGGTTCTCCCGGAAGGCGATGACCGACAGGGAGATGGGGATCTGGGTGATGTAGGCGCGCTGCGCATTCAGCGTGGGCTGCTCGCGGGTGCGGATGCACTTGAGCCAGTTGCTCATGTGGTCGCCCCAGTTGTAGCGGTTGGGGACCTGAATCTCGCGCAGCTCCTCCTGGTCGCCCTTCTTCTCGGTAACGAGGTTGGCGCCCTTGTAGCAGTCGAGGGTATGGGCCAGCTCCATCATCGCGTCCCGGAAGGGATTCTGCGGGCGCACGATGACCCCCGGGCCGCCGGTGGATAAGGAGGCCTTCTGCCCCCGGATGAGGTCGGGCAGGCCGTCCTCCTGCTCCTGCGAGCCCACCAGGTGCAGCGTGCTCTGGTCGGGGAAGTCGGCCAGCAGGTGCACGATGGTGGGCGTCTCCCGGTTGTCGTTCTCCGGCCCGTGGACGGGGAAGCCGCCGGAGCACATCACCCGGTAGGGAAACGGCGTGTTGAGGCCGATGCACAGGTGCGCGTAGGTGTGGTAGAGCAGATCGGTGGCCAGGCCGCCGGAGTAGTCCCAGTACTTGCGGAAGCGGCTGTAGCGCTCCGCGTCGTAGGGGCGATTGGGCGCCAGGTTCCACCTCCACCCCAACCACGTATCCCAGTCCAGGTCCTTGTTGGGGTCGGCCGGCTGGATGCCCCAGTTCCAGTCCCCGCCGGGGTCGTTGCGGAAGGCGCCGCCCTGGGTCCAGATGAGCGGGCCTACGCCGCCCTGCGCCACGATGTCGCGCGCCGTCCACCAGCCGCCGTCGGAGCCCGAGGTCGCACCGCACTGCACCAGGCAGCCGGTCTCCTTGGAGACGCGGGCCACCTCCTTGGCCTGGTACCAGTACAGCGTCAACGGCTTCTCGCAGTACACGTCCTTGCCGGCCTTCATGGCGTCAATGGTGATCTTGGCGTGCTCGTGGTCGGGCGTGGCGACCGTTACTGCGTCCAGGTCGGGCACCTGGAGCAGCTCCCGGTAGTCGCGGAAGCCCTTGGCCTTGCCCTCGCTGGCGTTGACCATGTCCTGAGCCCGCCTGTCCCATACGTCGCAAACAGCGACGACCGCGAGGTTGCTGTTGGGGTCCTTGGACCGGTTGATCAGGCTGCGACACAGCCCGCTGCCCTGCCCGCCGACGCCGATGCAGCCGAGGTTGATGCGCTCGTTGGGCCCCACCGGCCCCGCGTAGGCCCTGCCGCCGCGTGAAAGAAGCGCCCCCGCGACAGCCGCGCCGGCCGCTGCCTTCCTCAGGAACCCGCGGCGGTCTATCTTGCGAGACTCTCCTGCTGCAACTTTGCTCATGGTTCGCTCCTCTTGTCGGGAACTCGCCCGCGACTTCCCCGCGGGCCGTTCAGTCCCACCTTTGCCAGCGGTTTCGACGCCTCCGCCGCTCCTACCTCCCTGCATTGAACGGGGTCGGCAGCCGGAGCTGCCTCCCACACGTTCTGCTCTCTTGCCGGCGGGCTCGGCATCGCGGGCGGCTGTCATCTGTGCGCTCGCCGAAACAGCGGAGGCGCCTCCAGGCGCGGACTAGCCGTAGACGGGAACCTTCAGCAGCTCCCCGCCCTTGAGGGCCGACTGGTGTGCCACGATGCCGGGGGCGGTGTAGGCCAGCGCTTCGTAGATGTCCACTGCCGGCCGGCGCTGGTTCAGTACGGCGTCCACGAACTCATGGGTCAGGAACGTGTGCGAGCCCTCGTGGCCGCTGGGGTGACGCAGCGGCTCAGGTAGGCGCTCCCAGAAGTTGGGCAGGTCCAGGCGCTCCATCCTGATGTTGGGCACCCCATAGCCCACCATGGCCGGCTGCCCGGCGGGCGTGGGGTCGAACAGAGACAGCTTGTCGCCGAACCACTGGCCGCGTTCGCACCCGCCCGAGGCCACGTGCCAGAACACCGCCACCCGCATGGCGTGGGCCTGGTTGGTCCTGAACATGGCCACCTCGTTCCAGAAGGGGTTCTCGTACAGGTTGGTCTCCAGGACCTCGTGGCCATCTCCCCAGCCGTGGCAAGTCACCTCGGTCAGGCGCTCGCCCGTGACCCCGAGGAGCATGCTGGTGCAGTGGGTGGGGTAGTGCATGGGGGGAAAGCCGTGCCGCCAGGTGGGCAGGCCGCGCTCGTCGAAGAACAGCTCGATCAGGCCCTCGTGATGGTACTCGGACTCGCTGTAGAAGATGGTGCCGAACTTGCCCTGCTGGTACCAGTCGCGCGCCAGCATGACTCCCGGATGGTAGCGGCTGGTCTCGGCCATCATGTAGGTCATGCCAGTCGTCTTGACGGCCGCCAAGAGCTCCTCGCACTCCTCCAGGGACATGGCCGCCGGCACCGCGCTGATGACGTGCTTGCCCGCCTTCATGGCCTGCACGGACATCCACACGTGCAGCGGCGCTGGGGTGAACACGGCCACCGCGTCCACGTTCTTGTCTGCTACCAGCTCGCCGAACTTGGCGTAGAGCGTGTCACACTTGTACACCTCGCGCATGCGCTGCCGGCGATCCTCGCGGATGTCGCAGCAGGCGGTGACCACGCTATTGGGGTGCTCGTGCCAGTAGAAGCTGCACCCGAAGTTGCCCCCGACCACGCCGATGCGCACCTTCTTCATTGCTGCCTCCTGAGCATAGGCCCCCGGCCGGACTTGGGCCAATCCGGTGGCCAGAGCCGCACCCGCGGCCGTTCTCAGGAACCGGCGGCGGGTGGGGGAGCGGGGAACAGGCAGATGCTCCCTCCATGGCCTTGCGGTTTTCCCATTGGCCGTCATGTCCGCCCTCCTCGACGGTCTTTCGGAGGCGGCCTCTGCTGCTGAGCAGACGCGCAGCCCACGTCAAGTCGGCGGCGGGAGCCGCCTCCTACAGACAGGGTTTGCGCGGGCCATGTAGCATCTGCGTCGAGCATAGGTTCCCGTGCCACGGTCCGAATGTAGGAGGCAGCTCCTGCTGCCGACTTGTCGTTGGTCGTCAAGGGAGCCACTCGCGATCAATGTCGTCGGCCAGCGTCGGGTTGGCAGTCGAGTACGGCCACTCCTCAGCCGACTCTACCAAGCCGGCTCTAACCGGATTGTCGTGAACGTATGCCAGCCTTGCCTGGTATTCCCGCCTGCTTGGCAACAGGTGGTCGTAGAACCCCTCTTGCCAGACGCGTCCCCCGTGCCTGGGAGCACCGGCAGCGCGCCGTCCCGTATACGCCTTTAACGACCGCACGACGTGGCTTAAGCTCACGCCCTCCACGAGACACAATAGCCAGTGCAGGTGGTCGGGCATGATGCAGTACCCGAGCAGCCGGATCCGCCCTCGGTCTCGCTGCCACCGCATGGCTGCGATCAGCAGGAGCGGGTTGGCTCCCCGCACAAGCCACGACGTGCCGGGCTGCGCGGCGCAACTGGTGACCATATAGCACTCGCCGGGCAGGCTTCTACGTCCTTCACGAAGTGCCCGTGCGTGAGGGCCCCCGGCCGCCGGCAGCGCAAGTCGGCGGCAGGAGCCGCCTCCTACAGTCCAGCGTCGTGCGGAGGACATCACGTCTGTGTCCGGCATCGCAGCCTCCCCGCCCTCCGGCAGTGTAGGAGGCGCCTCCCGCCCGACCTGAGCCTGGCAAAGGGTGGCCGACTTGGCGGGGCAGACCCTCACCAACTCAACCTCGCCTCAATAGCCTGCCCCTCGGCCACCTCGGTACGCTGCACCAGGCGCAGCCTGACCTCCGAACCCTCGCGGGCCACTTGCGCCTTGATGGTCTTGCCTGCCGCCTTGACGGTGGCCTTCACCTGCCCGGCATCTTCAGGCACCGCGAACACCAACTCCTGCACTGATAGCTTCCCGTGGCGGACTTCCAGGCGGCCGGTTTGGGTGGCGTTGGTGCGCTGCTGCACGAACAGCCCCCAGCCCTCGGGGGCGGTGAAGAACGAGCGGTGATCCTGGGGCTGCCAGTTGGGCTTGAAGCCGATGACGCCGGTCGGCCCGTCGAGGACCAGGCCCTGGCAGGCGACCAGCAGTGAGCCCGAACTCATGGCCCGCGCGTAGAACTTGCCGCACTCCAGGTCGTTGAAGGGGTTGCCGCCTGGGCCGGAGTTGAGCCCGTCGCGGCGGCGGCCGTCGTAGCGCCCTCGCGCAGTGGCCACGATGTTGCGCGCCGGCTCCATCATCCCCTCGTAGATCATGGCGCCCGCCACCGCGTACTCAATGCCGGTCCATACCTCGTCGGCATAGATGATGAAGGGGTCCGGGCGGCCGCCCTGGGGCCAGGTGCACATGAGCAGGCCGCCCTCGGAGTCAGTGACGTAGCGGCGTGGCTGCTGCTGAAAGCCCGCGAAGGTGGCCCGGAAGTTGTACTTCATGACCGCTTCCAGCACCGAGCGCACGCGCTCCCGCGGGAACAGGTAGCCGAGGTTGAGCTGGTGCGCCCACCACTGCCCCAGCAGTTGATCGGAGTGGCAGCCGGTGTTGTAGTCCTGGGCGGGCGGCTTCTCCGGTATCTGGATGTAGTACTCGCCGTTCCACAGCCTCTCGTCCTGGTTTCTCATCCCCAACTGCCGCACCTGGCGCCACTCGGCGGCCTTCTGCGGCTCTTTCATGACCTCGGCCATGCGCTCGGCGGCCGCCAGCGCCGAGAGGTACTGCGAACCGATGAACGTGTTGGCGCCGGAGGACGCGCAGTCGTAGGTGTTCCATTGCTGGCCCGCAGGCACGCCGTCGCGGTCTGCGTCGAGATGGTTGATCAGCCAGTCCACCGCCTTCTTCAGGTTGGGCCACACGGCTTCCAGGAAGCTGTTGTCGGGGCTGAGCTGATGCTCCCGGTAGGCCGCTTCGATGGTGGCGCAGTGCCCGTCCATGAAGGCGTTGTGCGGGCCGTGCTGGCGGTGCGAGGTCTCGCCGTCCTCGTGCAGGTAGATCAGCAGGTCGGAGCGGCGCATGTTGCGCCCCACCTCGGGGAAGAGCCGCGCGTGGGTCTGCGCGTAGTTCCAGACGTGCGTGCAGTTCAGCGGACAGCAGGTATAGCAGCCTTCGTAGCCGGCGAAGTAGCCGTCCTCGGACCACCAGCAGGTGGGCCCACGGAAGATCACGCTTTGCGAGGTGAAGGCATCGAGGAACTCGGGCGGCAGATTCGACTGGTAGACCGTCTGGTGGTACAGCCAGGTGCGCTCCCAGAGCGCCTCGAGGTTCGCCGCCACATAGCGCGCGGCGGCCAGCGCATCGGGGAAGCGCCGGCAGCAGAGGTTGCCCGGGTGGCCGAAACGGCCCACGTTGGGGAAGTGCCAGGTGAGGACGAACGTTGCCGCGCGCTGCTCACCTGGTTGCAGCGTGAACGTCACGGCCAGCGCCCCGTTGTAGGTCTGACCGGCGGGGCTCTCGCCCGAGTCCTGCGGCCCCTCTAGCCTGCCCTGCTGGCCAAACTGCCCCACCAGGTCCTCGCCCTTGGTCCACTGCGCGCAGGCCGAGGCTCCCGCGTCGGGGGTCATGAGCGCCAGGGTGCCGAAGCCGGGCGCGGAGGTGACGATGCGCTCGCCGGGGCCAAGCGCCTTGCCTCGGGCCTCGGCCAGCAGCCGCTGCGCCCAGCTCCACGGCAACCCCGAGGCCAGACATAGCACGAGGCGTGCCTCGCCCAACGGGCCAGAGATAACGAGCGGGTCGCCATTCGGCGCTGTGGCCAGAACCTGATAGCCCTTGGCGCCCGACTGGAAGCCCGTCAGCTTGGTGTAGGTGGTGACCTCCCACCGGTCCTGGATGCCCTGGAGCGCCGTTGCCCCCGGAGCGACTACCGCCGTCGAGCCCGCCGGCAGCGCGGCCGCCGTGGCCTGGTCAAAGGGCAGGGCCAGCCCCATGGTCACCATCTCCACCGGCCCCTCCAGCCGCATCAGGTGGTCGGGCGGCGCGTCGGCGAAGACGATGTGGTCAATGTTGATGTGCCCCCAGCCGCCCGAGTGGTGGTCAATGATCTCGATGACCGCCTGCTTGCCCACGAACTCCTGCACGTCCCAGCTCATGGGCTCCAGCCGCTCGTTGTCCTTGCCCGTGGCGGTCCTGACCACCTGGCCACCGACACGCAGGTTGATGCAGGTCTCGTTCGGATGGTTGCCGCCGCCGAGGAGGAAGCCGAGGTACCGCTTCCTGAGGGTGAACGGGTCTGAGATCAACTCGCCCTGAGGGCCATCGTTGGGCAGGAACGTGTTCACCAGCCGCCTGCCGAGGAACCCGCTCACCGGCTGCTGGCCGGGGCTGGTGCCAGTGTGCGGCGTCTTGCCGAAGGCCTCGCCCTTGACCGTCCAGCCGCGGTAATCGTCCTTCTCGAAGTTCTCGAAGACCTCCAGGTCCTGCCAGCCGCCCATCCTGGCGCGCACCTGGGCCACGGCCTGGAAGAACTCCAGTGCCACGCCGGCGGCCACGATGCTGCCCCCCTCGCGGCTCAGGCGCGCCGTCGTCTCGACCAGCGCCGTCGCCTGGGCGCCCGCCTCCGCGGTCTGCTCGGGTCCGCGCAGCGCGTCTATCCACAGCAGCTCCGGCCCGGCCACCAGCGCCCCGCTGGCGTCTCGTATGTTCAGCAGGCCCGCCGGCGGCGGCTCGGAGGCCTGCTCCATGAACAGCGCAGTCATGCCCTGCTCGCGCACCAGCCGGTTGCGGTTGCGGCCATAGGCGCCGAAGCTCACCCCGTTGATGCCTGCCGCGCCCTGGCTGCCCACAGCGTTTTGCAGCGCGCCGAGCAGGGAGACTTCCACCGGCGCCCCACCCGTGTTCTGCGCGGTGAGGCGGAAGATGGCGCAGGGCAGCGAGGAGTTCGCGGCGTCCGTGGGGATCATGGGGTTGAACGCGTCCAGGCGCACCTGGACGGGCAGGGCCTGGTCCTGGAACGCGATCCGCGCGATGGGGTATCCGCCCTCGTAGGTCAGCCCCTGCACCGGCTGCCAACCGGGCTCCGCCACGGTCTGGAGCACCCGCGTCACCGGCTGTTGGCCCTTGGCCTGAGCGCGAATGGCAAAGAAGCTGTCGGGAATCCGGCTCTCGGTGTAGTTGTTGAAGATCTGCCAGACGGCCAGACGCCCCTGCCCGTCCAGCCAGATGGTCCCGGTGCCGATGCCGCCGATGGGCATGAGCACGTACTCCAGGTGCTCGCCGCTGTAGCGCCGCGGCTGAGTCACCGGGTAGGCTTTCAGTGGCGACAGGTCCGGCCTGGTCAGCATGTTCTGTGGTTGTGCGCTGGCTAGTGGCTGCCGGAGCAGCTCTGCGCCCAGGGCCAGGCCGGCGCTGCCGGCCGCCGCCGCTTTGAGGAACTGCCGACGGCTGAGCTCTGGCGCCCTGCCCCGCCCGCATGAGCAGCCGGATTCCGCCTGGTTGCCGGTCATCGCGCTGCTTGCCTCCTCCTGAAAGCCGTGCGTAGGTCGGGCATTCGTGCCCGACGCCCGACCTCTGTCGGCCAAGAATGGCCGACCTACGTGTTTTGCCAACGGGAATGCTGCTTGCACGTGGGTCGGGCATTTGCCTAGGCCCGGCTCTGCCGGGCCGGCATCGCGGCCCCCGACTCGCCAGGCGGTCGGGGGCTTAGCGACGTGCCCGACGCCCGGCTCAAGCTCCACGTCCGCCGTGCCCAGTATTCCTGCCTGCGCTTGCGCCGACCTGCGGGCCAAGCCTCGTCGGCCAGGAATGGCCGACCTACGAACGCGAGCGCTAGCCCTTGATCCCAGTCAGGCTGATGCCCTGTATGAACGTGCGCTGGGTGAAGAAGAACAGCACCATGATGGGCACGGTCATGATGGTGCTAGCGGCCATGAGCCAGCCCCAGTAGGAGCCGTACTGGCTGATGAACTGTGCCAGGCCCAATGATAGCGTGTACTTGGAGTCGTCCGAGATGTAGATCAAGGGCATCAGGTACTCGTTCCAGGCACCCAGGAAGCTCAGCAGCGCCACCACGGCCAGGGCGGGCTTGGCCAGGGGCAGCATGATGCGGCTGTAGATTTGCAGGTCGCTGGCTCCGTCAATGCGGGCGGCGTCGGTCAGCTCGCGCGGGATGGTCAGAAAGAACTGCCGCAGCAGGAAGATGAACAGCGCGTTGCCCAGGAACGATGGCACCCACAACGGCAGCCAGGTATCCACCCAGCCAATCCTGGCGAACACGACGAAGAGCGGCACCATGACCACCTGGTAGGGCAGCATCATGGTGCCCAGGAGGAGGTAGAACAGTGCCTCCCGCCCGCGCCACTGGATCCGCGACAGCCCGTAGGCGACCAGCGAACACGACAGCAGCGTGCCCGTCACGCTCATGGCGCAGATGATGAGCGTGTTGAGTAGATACCGCGCAAAGGGCACAAACGTCAGGCCCTGTTCGTAGTTCGCAACGGTCGGGCGAGGCGGCACCAGGTAGTGCAGCAGCGGCAGCACCTGGGTGGGCGGTCGCTGGAATATCTGGTCCTCGGTCTTGAAAGAGGTGGACAGCAGCCACACGAACGGCGCGACGAACAGCAGGCCCAGGACGGCCAGCGCCAAGTGGGAGCAGGCCGCCGTGAGCACCTTCCTCGGCGGCTGCCCGAACCACAGCCTGCGCTTCGTCTCGTCGGGCCTCATCCCTGTGGTTACTCCCCGCCTCGGTAGTAGACGTATCGCGCCGACGTTCGGAACACGAGCGCCGTCAGGCCCACGATGAGCAAGAACAGCACCCAGGCCATGGCGCAGGCCTTGCCCATCTTGAAGTAGCTGAAGGCGTTCTGGAACAGGTAGAGCGAGTAGAACAGGGCCGACTCGGCCACGCCGCCGGTGCCATTGGTCATGATCCAGACGTTGGTGAACAGTTGGAAGGCACCGATCAGGCCGACGATGAGGGTGAAGAGGATGTGCGGGCTCATCATGGGCAGCGTGATGTGTCGCAGCTTGTGCCAGGCGGAGGCCCCATCCAACTCGGCCACCTCGTACAGTTCGACCGGCACGTCCTGGAGGCCGGCCAGGTAGATGAGCATCCACCCGCCCACGCCCCAGGCGCTCATCAGGATCAGCGCCGGCTTGGTCCACGCAGGCGAGGCCAGCCAGCCCGGCCCCTGGATGCCCAGCGAGCCCAGCGCAGCGTTAACCAGCCCATACTGCGGGTTAAGCAGCCACAGCCACAGCGCGGCGCCGGCCACCACGGGCACGATGGAGGGCACGAAGAACAGGGTGCGGTAGAGGGCCATCCCCCGCACCTTGAGGTTGAGCAGCAGCGCCAGGCAGAAGGCTACTAGCATGCCCAGCGGGACGGCAAAGACTGCGTACACCACCGTGTTCCACAGGGATTTCCAGAAGAGGCTGTCGTGGACCAGCGAGGCGTAGTTGGCCGTGCCCACCCAGACCGGGGGCTTGATCACCGAGTAGCGGCAGAAGCTGTAGTAAAGCGAGGCAACCACAGGATAGGCCATCAGGAATAGCAGGCCCATGATGGCCGGCAGACAGAACGCCATGCCTCGCCAGAACTGCTGTCGGTGCGTAGTGATTGCCCCCTCGCTCCTGCGTAGGTCGGGCATTCTTGCCCGACGCGTTTATGTCGGCCAGGAATGGCCGACCTACGGGTCTAACCCCTCAGCGTGATCTCAAGCTCGTACTGCGTCTCCCTGCGGCAATCCTGGAGCGCCGCCAGGGGCGTCTTCTGGCCGTAGACGCAGGCGTCCACCGCCCGGGCCAGCGACCCCATGTAGAAGGCCTGCGCGGGCATGACCGGCCGCTGGTGCCTGCATTCCTCCAGGATCCTCAGAAACATGCCGTAGTGCTTCTTGTGCCGCACCTCGTCGAAGTACGGTGAAGGACGATAGCCAGGGAAGAGCCCCGTCTCTCGCCCCATGGCCGTGGTGCCCTTCCGGTCGGCGCAGACCCAGCGGATGAACTCCCAGGCGGCCCTAGGCTTGCGCGATCCCGTGGGGATGGCCAGGCACCAGCCTCCCACCCACGAGCTATGCTCCTCGCCGCCCTCGGGGGTGGGGAGGTAGGTCACCCCGAAGTCCAGCTCTGGGGCGTAGCGGTAGATGTCCTCCAGGCCCCCGATGTGCAGGCACGTCATCGCCAACTCGCCGATGTAGAAGGGGTTGTGCTCGGCGCTGCCAAACCCTTGCTGGAGGCTGGTTATGCGCGTCACGTCGTACTTGTCCGCATAGCTGCGCATCCACGCCAGCGCGCGCACCACCTTGGGATCGTCTGCGGTCACCGTCTGCTTCTGGTCATCGTAGAAGCGCCCGCTGAAGGCCCAGCCCCAGGTGTAGATGGAGTTGGCGGAGCCGTAGATGCCCCAGGGTATGATGCCGATGCGCGTGAGCTTGCCGCCCTCTTCCTTGGTGATGCGGTCCGAGTAGGCGTCCATCTCGGCGATGGTGCGTGGCGGCTTCTCGGGGTCCAGGCCCGCCTCGCGGAAGACTTGCTTGTTCCAGACGAAAGCGAAGTTCGGATCGGCGCAGTAGGTGAGGGCGTAGATATGCCCCTGGTAGTAGTTCTGCCGCCAGCAGGGCGGGAAGAAATCGTCCTCCTTGATCCCCGCTGCCTGCACGTAGTCATCTAGCGGGGCCAAAGCGCCCCGGGCCGCCCACTCGGCCACCTGCGGCCCGTCCACGAAGACCAGGTCGGGCGGCCTTTTGGCGGCCACCGCGGTGAAGAACTTCTGGTTGGTGGACAGGTCGTTGCTGGTGAAGACCGGGCGCACTTCCAGCTCCGGGTGGACCGCTGAGAAGCCTTTCACCAGCGCGTCGAACCGCTCCCGCATGGTCCCGCCCCAGGGATGCCAGAGGGTCAGGCGCTGGTCCGCCTCACCCTTGGGAGAGCGCATGGCGCAGCCGGGCAAGACCATCCCGGTCCCTACAACCACCATCATCCAGCACGCAGCACCCACAGCCCATCGGCAGCTGGAGCTGCCTCCCACTTGCGGAGCTTGTCTCGATGACGCTTTCACTTGGATCTAGCCCCTTACGGTGCAAGCAGCCGCTGCATGTTCACCGCCAAAGTGTCGGGCAAAGGTGAGGCAGGTAAGTGGGAGGCAGCTCCAGCTGCCGACGGGTCAAACAAGCCACTGGCGGTCTATGTCAGACATCAGCGAGGGATGGGCAGTGGAGTAGGGCCAGTCCTCCGCTCGGCCAACCAAGCCTGCTCGAACCGGGTTGTTGTGGATGTAGGTGAGCCTGGCCTCGTACTCCCGCATCCCGCGGATGACATGATCGTAGAAGCCTTCCTGCCAGATGCGCCCCCGATTCGGGGGCGCACAGTCCAGGCGGCGCGCGGTATACGAGCTGAAGGACTTCATCACCTGACTCAGGGTCGTGTCCCCCGTGAGGCAGAAGATCCAGTGCAGATGGTCCGGCATGATGCAGTAACCCAGCAGCCGCAGCCCGCCCTGATCTCGCTGCCACCGCATGGCCTCGATGAGCACCGAAGGGTTGCTGTCCGACACCAACCACGAAGTGCCACGCTGCGCAGCGCAGGTCGTCACCATGTAACAGTGGTGCGGTAGGCTTCTCCGAGCCCGCCGCAGGGCCTCAGAGTGCGGCTGTTCTCCGGAGGCCCAACGGCGTCGGCAGCTGGAGCTGCCTCCCACTTGCTCACCTTTGCTGGATGATGACTTCATATGCCGTCAGCCCCTTGGTGCACACCGCTGCCGCTGCTGTAGCGCTCCTGCCAGGCCTGGTACTCGTCCAACAGGCCCGCCCGCTTGGCGGCCCGCGGCCCCAGGTCGGCGCCATTGTTGATGAGAATGCGCTGCAACTCGCGCAGGTACGGGCCCAGCTCCCAGGGGCCCACGTTTTGCCGCACGCACATGGCGGCGGCCGTGCCGGCTGCCTGGCCCAGCGCGTAGCAGGTGGGCTGGATGCGCAGCGACGAGTGGGCGGCGTGATCCGCCGAGAGGGGCCGCCCCGCCACCAGCAGGTTGTCTACGCCCTTGGGAATCAGGCTGCGGTAGGGTATGTCGTAGGGCTGCTTGAGAGACACCAGCCGCGCACCCTGGCCCGCCGGGTTGTGGATGTCAATGTTGTACTGGGAGCGCGCGACGACATCCCCGCGCTGTCTCCCTTCCAGCACCTGCTGCTCCGTCAGGACCGTCGCGCCCCGTATGTGCCGCGTCTCCCGCACGCCGATCTGCTCGGGCATGTCCACCAGGTAGGCGTCCTCGAAGCCGGGGATGTTCTCCTTGATGAGCTTGACGTATTCCATGACCATCTTCCGCCCCTCCATCTCCGCCTTGGTCAGGTCCTCGCCGCTGGTGCCCTTCAGGCCGCCGATGCGGGTCATGTTGAACGTGATCTCGCCCGGGTTGGGGTTCTGGTAGATGCTCATGTGGATGCCTTCCAGCGCGGGGTGCCGCAGCGCACCGCCGGTCCACTTGCACCCGCCCAGCCGGAACATCATGGTCATGGGCTGGGCCAGGCCGTCCTCTGGGCGGCCGAACTCGAACGGCGCTCCGGCCCAGGCGGCCAGGTCCCCGTCGCCGGTGCAGTCCACGAACGTATGCCCCCGCACCGTCTGAATGCCTGACTTGTTGTGAATCAGCAGTTCCTTGATATGCACGCGGGGGTACTTGTAAAGGCCTTCCCACGGGCGGCCCGGCTCGGTAACCACGCCAATGACCGTGGTATGGAAGAGCACCTTGACGCCCGCCTCGGTCACCATCTGGTCCAGCACGACCTTCATGATGTTGACATCGTAGGTGCTGCCGCGCAGGCCGCCGGCCTCGCGCACGCGCTGGAGCATCTCGCGGAAGATGCCGCCGACGTGCTGGTAGTCCATGAAGACGTTTACGCCGGCGACCGTGCCCATTCCGCCCAGGAAGGCATACTGCTCGATGAGCAGGACCTTGGCGCCCTGGCGGGCTGCCGCTATCGCCGCCGCCGTGCCTGAGGGCCCGCCGCCTGCCACCGCCACGTCGTAGTCGTAAGCGGGAGTCACTTCCGCCAGCTTCTCGGCCGGCACCTGGTGCAGTTCCGCGAGCGCTGGCACCAGGGCCAACCATGCCGCTAGAGTCATCACGATCCGCATAGGCAGCTCCCCCGGTGGTTCAACAACTCTGGCCCAGCGCCTGGCCCCTTCGCCAGCACCTTCGCGCCATCCTGCCCGCCGGCCTGTAGCAGCCAGCTCTGCTGGCGACTTGCCGTTAGCCGGACGCATCGGCTGAAAGGCGTCGCCCGCTGGAGCCGGCTCCTACAGCCAAGCCCGATCTGCTATCATGATCCGGCCTAGCGTAGCACCAGCGCGCCTTCCGTGGTGGACCGCCTGTAGGAGCCAGTTCCTGCTGGCGACCAGCGGTTGGCGCTGGGAGGAGGTGGAGAGTAGCCTTGGGAAATGCGCCTCGCGGTTATTGCTCCCCTGATTGGAGGTCGTCCCCGTGCGTACTGCGCTTCTCGTTTGCATCCTGCTCCTGCCCAGCGCCTGCCTGGCTACGGCCCCCTGGATTGCCGCCGATTGGGCCGGCAAGGAGCCGCAGTTCCCGCCTGGATCGCTGTTCTGGATGACGAGCCAGTACAAGACCTGCGCCGTCCTATACCGCACCGCGGTCGAGGTGAAGAAAGGCGCCATTGACTATGCGGGCCTGCGTGCCCGCTCCTCGTGGTACGGCTATCTCTTCGTCAACGGTACGGAGGTCGCCCGCTACGAGCAGACGGGCGAGGGTGCTGTTACCAACCTCTACACGCTTGACCTCACCGAGCACCTGAAGCCTGGCCGCAACGTGCTCACCATGAGCACCACCGGCGATGGGTTCTCGCTGGAGGGGCACATCCGCTACAAGGATGGCTCGTCACAGCCTCTGCTCAGCGCGCCCGACCGCTGGAAGGTGCAGAAGCTCGCCCCGCTGACCATGCTGGAGTATGAGCCCTGCATGAAGCCCGACTTCGACGACTCTGGGTGGTTCGCGGTGAAAGAGCTGGCCAAGGAGTCCGTCACTTGCTCAACGCAGGAGGCGGCCGACTTGTGTGCCGAGGCGAAGACGAAGCGGCTCCAGGCGCTGGATGAGGACGCCCAGTGGCGCCTGCAAATGCTGGCCGAGAAGGGCATCGCCATCGTGGACTGGGAGGCGCATGGCTGGGCCGGCGCTGAACGCTTGCCGCCGTGGGTGCGCGAGCTTGCCGGTCCGCAGGCGGTGGATCGCGAGCCAGCCCCCGGTGAGCAGCATCTGCGCGCGGAGGCCCTGACCCGCTACGTCCTGCTCAGCGACGAGGCGACCAACCTGGAGAACCAGGCCAAGGGCCTGGAGGCTCTGGCTCCCCCCAGGGCCGACAGCCTTGCCTGCAAGCAGTCTGCGCGGGCCATGCGCACTGCCTTGGCGCAGATGGAGACGGCTCTGAAGGCGCACCAGTTTGAGCAGGCTCTGGCCGCTGCCGACAAGGCCCAAGCCGCCAGCGCTGCTGCTCACCGGCGCCGCATCCTCAACGAGCTGAACTGGTGCCTGGACAACAAGTTCGGCTGGTTCGACAACTACTCGCTGCTGGACAACGACATCGCCAAGTGGGGCCTGCGCGTCAACCCCATCGAGGTCTCCTGGTACATGAACCTGGACGGCAAGTGGCGCTTCAAGACCGATCCCAACAACACCGGGCTGGAGGAGAAGCGCCAGAGCTTCGGCTACAACATCGAGAACCAGTGGCAGGAGCTGGACGTGCCTGGCAGTTGGGAGAAGCAGGGCGTGCAGCAGGACAACCCCAACCACATCGCCCAAAGCCCGTACCCGGGGGCCAACGTGCGCAGCGACGGCCCCTACAACGGCTGGGCCTGGTATCGCAAGACGCTGCGCGTGCCGCAGGAGTGGGCGGGCTACGACCTGGAGCTGCACGTCAGCGCCATTGACGACTGGGACTGGACCTACTTCAACGGCCAGGAGATCGGCCACACGGGCGCCGACACCGAGAACTGGTGGGTCGTGCCGCGCGCCTACAAGATCCCCAAGGACCTGGTGCAGTTCGGCGGCTACAACGTCATCGCCTTTCGCATCTACGACTGCGGCGACCAGGGCATCCTGGGCAGCGTGGAGCTGCGCTGCCCCGGCCTGAAGCAAGCCTACGAGACCAAGCCCAAGCAGGAGCGCCGGCCCACGACGGTCTTCACCAGCCCTCTCTCGCCGGCGGCCCTGCTGACGGTGGGGGAGAAGGAGCTGGTCATCTGGGGCTGGGAGCAGAGGGGCATTCAGGGCCCTAACGCCATGTACGCAGTAGTGGATGACAAGGTGACGACCCTACGCCCTGATGCCGACGGCGTCGTGTACGACCGCGCTCGTGACGGGAAGCTGAGCGAGAATTGGGTGCTGCTCACCAGTTCTGCCCCCGGCGAGAAACCCATCCAGCTCGTCTTGCTCCAGCACCCGGTCAGGATCGCCTTCCAGCAGGGCGGCAAGGGCACCAGCGAGATGGTCATCACCTTCGACCAGCCGGGCGCCGGCTTGCTTGCTCTCCGGCCGGAACCCATCGCTGTGGCGGCGACCAACGTACCGGACATCGAGCCCTACCGCTTCTGGTCGCGGGCCTTGCTCAGCTACCCGGTCACCTTCAGCGAGGCGTTCATACGCGACCCCCAGAGCCAATGGGCGCTCCGCGTCTGCGACGTCTACAACTACTGGAACCTCAAGGACGATTGGGGCACGCAGCCACTCAAGATTGCCCCCTTGCCGCCGCTGGCCAGCTACGGCCTGAAAACCAGCTACCCCGGCCTCGAGGTTACCAACAAGACCCAGCACAATCTCCATTGGCTGGGACAGTGGGGTGAGTTCCACGCCGCCGTCGGCCAGGACTACATCGTGTACCGGGTGCCGCTCGATCCCATCAAGCGCTTTGGCGGCTTCACCTCGTTCTGCTTCGGCCCCACCGACATCGGCGAGCCCGGCAGCATCAAGGAGATCGAGACCATCAAGCGCACCGGCTCGAATAGCTACCGGCCGCAGCACAACCAGAATGGTGACCGCGCCATGAAGACGTTGCAGTGGTGCTGGGAGCAGGGCATCCAGAATATGTTCAACTGCGATGGCACCTATGCGGCGCAGGATACCATCTTCGAGCACTACCGCAAGCTGGCCGAACAGTGCAAGGACTACCCGCCGGACGCCGTGGCCTACGACCTCATCAACGAGCCCGCCAACATGACCCCTGAGTTCTACAACCCGCGGGTCAAGGAGCTTACCCGGATCATCCGCGAGATTGACCGCACCCACCTCATCTATGTGGAGACGCCCCACAGCTTTGCCTCCATCTCGCAGTTCGTCAACCTGGAGCCCACCGGCGACGCGCTGACCTGCTACAGCTTCCACGACTACGACTACCGCCTGCCGCCGCGCTGGCCGCAGCGCGACCTGGACATCCGCAACCTCCTGGCGCAGTGGATTCCGGCCTTCAAGTACAGCATTGACCACCGCTGCCCTATCCACCTGGGCGAGTTCGGCGGCTTCGAGCAGACGCAGCAGAGCGTCTATGACAACCACTGCGCTATCACCGTGCTCAGCGATATGCTCAGGATCTTTGACCAGTTCGGCTGGCACTGGAACTACTACGCCAACCGGGGCGTGGTGCGCCAGCGGGCCGATGGCAGCCTCGAGGAAGGCCTGGTGCAGGAGGCTTACCGGCGCTACTTCGCCCGGGGGACCTTCAACCTGAACCGCCCCACCACAGCGACCGCCGGTAACCGGTAAGCGGCGATTGGTAAGCGTTGACTGGTAATCGGTGATCGGTCGGTCGTGGTACGTCCTTTGCAGTGCTGTGGGTAGTCGCACACTTCAGTGTGCGGTGGTGGCCGGAGGTGGTTCCACCTAGCGGAACCCGCGCGGGACGAACAAGTCCACGTAGGCGTTGCGCGCAAAGCGGTCGGTCATGCCGGCGATGTAATCGCACACGCTGCGCGCGGTGGCCTTCTCGCTGTCATCCGCCGGGCTGAAACTGGCGGGCAGCTCGGCGGGATGTTCCATGTAGTAGCTGAACAGGTGCCCGATGAGGGCGCGCACACGCTCGTTCTCCGGCTTGGCCCTCACTTCGTCGGTGTACACGCGCTCGAAGAGGAAGTCTTTGAGGTCGTCGAGCGCCTGCACGATCTGCGGCCGCATGAACAGGCGCGGCTGCTCGGCACTGCGCTCGATGATGTCCTCTACCATAGTGCCAATGCGCCGACTGTGAGTCTCCCCCAGCACCCGGCGGCAGTCGGCCGGTAGGTCCTCCTGGGTAAGCAGCTCCGCGCGAATGGCGTCGTCAATGTCGTGGTTGACGTAGGCGATGCGGTCGGCCAGCCGGATCACCATGGCCTCCAGGGTGCTGGGCAGGTCGTCCTCCAGGGCCTGGGCCGTATCGCGCTCACCCTTGGTGTGGTTCAGTATGCCGTCGCGCGTCTCGAACGTCAGGTTGAGCCCTGTGCCCTCGTTCTCCAGCACATCTACCACGCGCAGGCTGTGCTCGTGGTGCGCAAACCCCGCCTCCGCGTCGTAGCGGCGGTAGGCCTCGTCCAGGGCCCACTCACCGGCATGCCCAAACGGCGTGTGGCCCACATCGTGTCCCAGCGCGATGGCCTCCGTCAGCTCCTCGTTCAGCCGCAGCCCCTTGGCGATGGTGCGGCCGATCTGCGCCACCTCCAGCGTGTGGGTCAGGCGGGTCCGGTAATGGTCTTGCTCGGGGGCGATGAACACCTGCGTCTTCTGGCTCAGCCGCCGGAAGGCCTTGCAGGTGTGGATGATGCGGTCCCGGTCGCGCTGGTAGCAGGTGCGCACCGGGTCGTCCTCCTCGGCGCGCGCCCGCCCGCGCGACTGGGCGCTGAGCGCGGCGTAGCGCGACAGCGTTTGACGCTCAAGCTCCTCGATGCGTTCGCGGATGAGCATGGGTCCGTTCCGTTGTAGGAGCCGCGTCCCGCGGCGATTGGCCCTCGGCCAAGTCGGGGCGAGACGCCCCTCGTACAAACGGCACCACCAATCACCAGTTGCCCGGTTACCGGTCACCGATTACCGGTTACTGGACTATCTGCTGGAAATCCCCCAACCGGAGGAAGCTCCTGTCCACTTGGTCCAGCAGCTGCATCCGGTTCTGCTGCCTCCAATCGCCCGTCATCACCAGCACCCGATCGAAGAAGAGGTCAATGGATGGCTTCAGAGCGGCGAGCAGGCCGAGCGCGCGCTTGTAGTCGCCTTCTTCCGCCGCCCGCTGCACCCCGTCGCGCGCCTGGGTGAAGGCTGCCCAAAGACCACGCTCCTCTTCCTCCTCAAAGCCAGTAGGCGCTGGCGGCGGCAACGGCGTCGAGCCGGTCTGCCGAACCCCATGCGGTCGCAGGATGTTGGCTACCCGATTGGCCGCAATCACGGCCTCGCCCCATAGCTCCGGCTCCTCGCGTCGCAAGGTTGCCAGCGCCTGAGCGCGCTGCCAGGCCTCAAAGAAGTCGTCATGCGGCGAGGACATCACTTGGCGCACAACGTCGTACTCGACGTCCCCGTCAGCCACAAGCCGGGCGAGCTGGCTTTCCAGGACACCCACCACTCCACGCCAGCACAGCGCTTGGTGTCCGGCAAACCCCTCGCCACCTGCCAGTGGCCACATCTCCGCGAGGGCCACCTGCATAACGCGATCCTCCTGCGCGTCGTCATACCCGATAGCACCGAATGCCTGCACCGCCCTGGCGACTGCATGGCCCATGCTGAAAGGAAGGCCTCTCTCCAACACCATCCTGACTATCCCATGCGCCTGCCGCCTGAGCCCGTGCGGGTCCTCGGTGCCGGTGGGCACCTCGCCTAAGGCAAAGCAGCAGGCGATGGTGTCCATCTTGTCGGCGATGCTCAGGACACGGCCAGCCGGCGTCTGCGGCAGCGGCCCGCCGGCGGCGGTCGGCAGGTAGTGCTCGCGGATGGCCAGGGCGACGTCGTGCGGCTCGCCGCTCAGCTCGGCGTAGATGCCCCCCATGATGCCCTGGAGGCTGGAGAAATCGGGCTCCATGACCATCTTGGACACCAGGTCGGCCTTGCACAGCTTGGCGGCTCGCTTGGCCGCCTTCGCAACCGTCGTCGGCAGCCGCAACTCCTTGCACAGCCACGCAGCCAGCTTCTGGAGGCGCTGGCACTTACGGTGCATGCTGCCCGCGCCCTCCATGAAGACCACGCGCTTGAGTTCGTTCTGCCAGTCCGTCAGGCTGGCCTGGCGGTCCTGCTCGAAGTAGAACTGTGCGTCGGCCAGGCGCGGCCGGATGACGCGCTCGTGGCCCTGGCGGATGAGTTCGCTGGCCGCAGGATCGCCGTTGTGACAGGTGACGAACTTGGGCAGAAGGTTGCCCCGCCCATCCACCACCGGGAAGTACTTCTGGTTCTTGCGCAGCACAGTGATCAGCACGTCCTCGGGCAGCTTCAGGTACTCGGGATCGAAGCTGCCGGCGATCCCCGTGGGCCATTCGACGAGGAAGGTGAGCTCGTTGAGCAGCTCCTCATCCACGCACGCTTCCCCGCCGGCGGACTGCGCGGCGCTGGCGGCCTCCTGGGCAACGCGCTGACGCCGCTCCTCGTGGTCGGCGATGACGTAGGCCTCCCTCAGCGACGGGAGGTAGTCGCCAGGTGAGGTCAGCTCGATCTCGGGTGGCGCCAGGAAGCGATGGCCTCTGGTGCTCCGGCCGGACTTCACGCCTGCCACCTCGAAGGGCACAACCTGGTCGCCGTGCAGGCCCACCAGCCACCGTATGGGCCGCGCAAAGCGCAGGCTGACATAGCCCCAGCGCATGGCTTTGGCGAAGCGCAACTGGGAGATGACCTGGGGGAAGGCTTCGGCCAGGACCTCGACGGCTGGGCGACCCTTCTGGGCGAAGACGGCGAAGACGTAAGGCCCACGGTCGGTCTCGCGCACCACCAGGTCCTCGGGCCGGATGCCTCTGGACTTGGCGAAACCCAGGGCGGCCTGGGTGGGTTTGCCCCGACCCCCTGCGGGGTCGGGGTCGAAGGCGCGCTCGGCGGGCGGCCCTTTGATCTCCTCTTGACTGTCCTCCTGAGCTTCGGCCACTTGGCTGATGAGGGCAGCCAGGCGGCGGGGAGTGCCGCAAATCCTGATGTCCTCGTAGGCCAGGCGGCGCTCCTGAAGCTGCTGCGCCAGCAACTCGCCTAGCTGCTCCAGCGCCGGCAGCATGAAGCGCGCGGGTATCTCCTCGACGCCGATCTCCAGCAACGCATCGTGAGCCATCTGCTGTCCGTTACCACAGGTGTGGGTCGGCCATTTGGCTAGGCCCCGACCGCGCAAGCGCGTCGGGGCTTAGGGACCTGGCCGACCTCGTCGGGCAAGAATGCCCGACCTACTGTCCTGCTGCTAAGGGCTGGTCCTTGAGCAGGGGGAACCCCAGCTCCTCCCGCTGGGCCAACCACAGGCTAGCGACTCCGCGCGCCAGCCGGCGCACGCGGTCAATGAAGCGGGTGCGCTCGCTGACGCTCAAGGCTCCGCGCGCGTCCAGCAGGTTGAAGGTGTGCGAGCACTTGAGCACGTAGTCATACGCCGGCATGGGCCGCCCTGCGACGGGGCTCAGGGTGGCCCGAGGGAAAGGCGAAGGGCGATCCCGAGCAGCGTCGAGGGGCCGCCCTGCGGACGTTTCCGTGCCTCCGGCGATCAGGCGCCGGCACTCGGCTTCGTAGCTGTCAAACAACCGCAGCAGCAGCTTGATGTCCGCCTCATCGAAGTTGTAGCTGGACTGCTCCACTTCCTCCTGGTAGCGCAGCTCTCCGTAGGTGATGTCCTCCGACCACTTCAGCTCCCGGTAGTCGTCCACGCCCTGGAGGTACATAGCCAGCCGCTCGGGGCCGTAGGTGATCTCCACGGCCACCGGGCTCACCTCGAAGCCGCCCACCTGCTGGAAGTAGGTGAACTGCGTGATCTCCATGCCGTCCAGCATCACCTGCCAGCCCACCCCTGAGGCCCCCAGGGTGGGCGACTCCCAGTCATCCTCCTCGAAGCGCACGTCGTGCTGGCGCAGGTCCAGGCCCAGCGCCGCCAGGCTGCGCAGGTAGCGGTCCTGGATGTCGTCCGGCGACGGCTTCATGATGACCTGATGCTGGAAGTAGCGCTGGAAGCGGTTAGGGTTCTCGCCGTAGCGGCCGTCGGTGGGCCGGCGGCAGGGCTGCACGTAGGCCACGTTCCAGGGCTCCGGGCCCAGGCAGCGCAGGAAGGTGTCCGGGTGCATGGTGCCGGCGCCCATCTCGATCTCGTAGGGCTGCGTAATCAGCAGCCCCTGCGCTTCCCAGTAGTCATTGAGCGTGGCCAACAGCCTCTGAAAGGTCATCGCCTCGCCTCGCTTGCCCTCCCCCTTCTCCCCCTCGGAGAGGGGCAGGGGGCTTGCCCTGAGTCGCGAGCGCCCACTGGGCCTCGGGCCTTCGCCCGCCGTAGGGCTTCCGCCTTCGCGAGAGCGACGAAGCCGCCTTGGCGGCCGAAGCCGCTACGGCGGCCAAGGCCGCTCCGGCGGAGTCGCTCGGCCCGCAGGCGGGACCCCGGCCCGAAGGGGTCGGGGCTTGCCTGCCCTGAGCGTTGCCGAAGGGCCGAATCGGTGAGGGCTGCTTGTCCTCAAAACAGAACGGCGCGGCGACTCGCCGCGCCTGCCTGCTCGGCCGCCGCCACCCCGCGGATTACCGCGGCTCGGCGTTCTCCGCCGCCATAGCGATCTGGGGCAGCTTGCGGCGGATGCGGCTGAGGGCATTATCTATGGACTTCACCTTGCACTGCAAGTCCGTCGCCATTTCCTTGTACGACCTGCCGGTCTGGTAGGCGGATAGCACCTTCCACTCAAACAGCGATAGCTCCCTCTGGAGGGATTGCTTGAGCAGCCGGCGGCCCTCCGAGCCCATCACGATGTCCTCGGGGTTCAGGTTGCGATGGCAAGCCAGCATCTCGGGCAGCGTGCGGCCGGAGGAGTCGCCGGGTCGGGTGGCTTCCAGGGAGATGGAGGTGTTCAGGGGCGTCTGCTTCTGGCGAGTGGCGGCCTTGATGGCCGAGATCATCTGTCGCTGCACGCATACTTTGGCGAAACAGGCGAAGGAGGTGGTCTTGTCCGAGCGGTAGTCCATGATGGCCTCCCACAGGCCGATCATGCCCACCTGGAGCAAGTCATCTCTCTCCGCGCCGGCCAGGAAATAGGACTTCACTTTGGAGCGTACCAGGTTGCGGTACTTGTACAGCAGGAATTCACATGCCTCCAGGTCTCCGCGCTGCGCTCGCGCCACAATGTCTTCGTCGCGCATGGGCACATAGTGCAGCGCACCCCGCGCCTCCGCCTCTTTGAAGAACTGGATGGCGTTGACCACCGGCTTCACCTCGTGAGGTTAGCTAGGTTCAGTGTCTCGGGCCACGTCGTCCTCGCCTTCGCATTCGATGACGCACTGTGACACGAGCACTCCCAGACAACCCACCACCGCCGCGGCCACGCCGGTCAAGGCTACAGGAAGCTGCGTCAGTAACGTGTCGCCTATTCTGATGCTGATGCGGGAAATGCTGCCGTTAGAGGATGCCCTCCCTGCCTCCTGGACCAGCCGGTTAACCAGACCCTCCAGCCCGCTTCCCTGCTGCTTCCGCAGCCGCTCGACCACAACCAAGGCGCCCAGTAAGTCGCCCTCCGCTTCGTCCAGCGCCACCTTCGCCTCCTCATAGGTGGCGCCCAGGCGTTTGCGGAGGGTGTCCGCCTTCTCAAGCGAGTGACCCACTGCGCCTCCCTCGAGCAGCTATTCGCCCAATCGCTGCAAGAAGCCGACCATGGCATGGTACCACTGGAAATCATGCACCTGGGCGGCCAGTGCTGAACCTGCCACTGCCGGGTGACTGCCCCCTGCGCTCAGGTTCAGGAACTGGCACAGCGCATAGGACACGGCCACCCCGGTCGCCACGCCAAGCACGGCGGCCAGTGCGCTGTCAAAGGCGCCGATGTCGTACTTCAGGGCGTCGCCGGCGAACTTGGCGCCCGTCACCGCAGCCGCCATCAGCAGCAAGTACAGCACCAGGAAGGCGATACCGGGACTGAGGCTGCCCCCGAGTTGGTCGCTGTACTTCACCGCCACCACTGTGACGATCACTACGCCCGCAAGGTCCAGGGCCGCCGCGAGGAAACCGCGTCTCGCTTCGAGGAGGGCAATGCCAACGCACAGGACGACAACGAGGATATCAACCCACGTCACGGGCCTACCTCGGAAGCACGCGCGCCAGAATGCCGGCGGTTACTGCGGCAGCCTACTTCGCACGGGGCGGAGTATACTAGATTCAGGCCCCTGCGTCAACCCCCCGGGCCGACGGCCAGGCGGGCCTGTAATCGAGTCGTTGTGGCGCCTCTGCCCGGTCCTGCCTGGGCCCGGCAGCCTAGCGAGTGACGGCAATGGAGGCGTATCCGACCGCGCCGCCGTGGGGGCCGACCACGTCCTCGGAGGTGCAGTAGCAGAGCAGCTCGGCGGCCCGCGCCTGCCACTGCTGGGTGGCCGTCAGCATGGCGATGACGGCCCCGTAGCCACACATGCTGACCCGGTGCCGCCGGCGGGCCTCGTCCATGCCCTGAGCGTCGAGCCGGAGCAGGGGCTCGATGACCTTGGGGTCGTCCCGCTTCGCGTCGCCGCCGGCCATCCCGTGGGTCAAGTCGCTGCTGGCCACGATCACCGCGTCCATGCCCTCCAGAGCCTGCGCCAGGCACTCTCCCAGCCGCACGGAGGTGGGGTAAGACTGATCGGCCAGCATGATGGGCAGCCAGCGCAGGTCGTCGCCGAACACGTACCTCAGGAAGGGCACCTGAAGCTCGATGCTGTTCTCCTCGGCGTGGGAGGAGACTGAATCCACCAGGAAGTCGCAGGCTTGCAGCACCTGGGCGGCGGCCTGCTTGTGGACTGCCGCCGGCCCCAGGGGGGTGTCCCAGGCGCCGGACGCCTGTATGGCGTTGTCAGCGTTCAGGCGCCCATGGTTGGGGCCGATGACCACTACGACTTCGGGCAGGCCCTCCTGCGCCAGGCGCAGGTAGCCGTGCGCCGCCGCTGGGCCGGAGTACATCATGCCGGCGTGCGGGCTCACTAGCCCGATGGTGGTCCGTGGAGCCGCTGGCCGCCTGGGCGGCCGTGGTGGCAGCTCGCCGGGCCCCAGCCGGTGCCGGAAACACCCCTCCAGCTCGCGCTCCAGGCTCCTGGAGTCGCCCGGATACCACGTGCCCGCCAAAGATGGCCTTCTGACAGGACCTGCCATCTACTCCACCTCCCTACGGATCGCCATGCTCGCGGTTACTGCTGGCCCGCCGACGGCCCGCCCGACAACGCTGCCTCGACCCTCTGGCGCAGTGCCGACACCGCCTGGGCCGCCGCCACGGCCTCCTTCGAGCCATCAGCACGGGTCTGAATCTCGATCTCGCCGGTCGCCTTCGTGTGTCGGCCGATCACGGCCTTCAGCGGGATGCCGATGAGGTCGGCATCCTTGAACTTGACGCCCGGCCGCTCGTCCCGGTCATCCAGGAGCACTTCCAGGCCTGCTTGCTCCAGCCCCTGGGCCAGGCTCTCAGCCTCGGCGCGGAGCGCTGGCTCTGGGTCCAGCAGCAGAACCGCCACGTGGAAGGGGGCCAGGCCCATGGGCCAGATGATGCCGTCCTGGTCGTGGCTGGTCTCGACAACGGCGGACAGGATGCGGCTTACGCCGAAGCCATAGCAGCCCATGGTCATGGGCTTCTCTACGCCGTGCTCGTCGGTGAACACGGCGCCCAGGTCCTCAGCGTACTTGGTGCCCAGCTTGAAAATGTGCCCCAACTCGATGCCGCGCTTGAGCTGAAAGCGCCCTTGGCCGCACTTGCCGCAGCGGTCGCCATCCTGCGCCACTCGGATGTCGGCGTACTGCTGAGGCTGGAAGTCTACGCCGACGTTGACGTTGACCAGGTGCGCGTCGTCCTGGTTGGCGCCCACCACGGCGTCCTGCATGTAGCGAATCTCGTGGTCGGCGATGGTGCGCACGCCGTCAGGCAGGCCTACCGGCCCGGAGAAGCCCACCGGCGCGCCGGTCAGCCCCATGATCTCCTCGGGCGAGGCCATCTCGATGGCGCCCATCTGCGCCGCCTCGGCCAGCTTGTCCAGGTTGAGGTCGCGGTCCCCGCGCACCAGTCCGGCCAGGAAGCCGCCCTGCGCGGAGCGGAATATCAGGGTCTTGACGAGGCGCTCGGCTGGCAGGCCCAGGAACTCGGTCACCTGCTCGATGGTGCGCCGTTGGGGCGTCTCTTTCAGCTCTGCCCTTGACTGCGCGACCTGAGGCTCCTGGCCGTCCGGCGGCCACACCTGGGCGTACTGGGCGTTGGCGGCATAGTCGCAATGCGCGCACAACAGCAGGCTGTCCTCGCCGCTGTCGGCCAGCACCATGAACTCCCGGGTCTCGTAGCCGCCCATCGAGCCCGCGCCTGCCTCCACGACCTCGCACTTGAGCCCGCAGCGCTCAAAGCTGCGCACGTAGGCCTCGTACATGCGCTCGTAGACCTCGTCCAGGCTTTCCTTGGTGGCGTGGAAGCTGTAGGCGTCCTTCATCAGGAACTCTTTGGTGCGGATGAGCCCGCCGCGCGGCCGCAGCTCGTCCCGGAACTTGACCTGGATCTGGTACAGTATCAGCGGAAGCTGCCTGTAGGACCTCACCTCATGGCGCACAATGTCGGTGAACTCCTCCTCGTGGGTCGGTCCCAGGCAGAAGTCGCGGCCGACGCGGTCCTTCAGCTTGAACAGCGGGGGCTGGAAGGTGTCCCAGCGGCCCGTCTCTCGCCACAGCTCCGCCGGCTGGAGCACGGACAGGTGCACCTCTTGGCCGCCGATGCGGTTCATCTCCTCACGCACGATCTGCTCGGCTTTGCGCAGCACGCGCAGCCCCAGAGGCAGGTAGGCGAAGACGCCGGCGGAGATGGACCGCAGGAAGCCGCCGCGCAGCAGGAGTTGGTGGCTGGCAAGCTCGGCGCCGCTGGGGGCTTCGCGCAGCGTGGGGAAGAAGAGGTCAGATGCTCTCATCCACGTTTTACCGTTCTGTCGTTCTCGTTTGCCTGCCGCCAGGCAAGCCCAGACATGCTCCCTGACCGCCCGGCCAGAACCGGGCGCTCAGGAATCACCGAGCACCAGTTACGGTCGTGCCACTACACGCCCAAGGCTTGGGCCGCTCGGTCTACGTCTTCGTCGCGCACGGTAATGAGCGCGGCGAAGCGACCGCCGGCCGCCAGGGCCTGCGCGCAATGGATGTTGATGCTGGCGCGGCCCAGCTTCCCGGCCACCTCGCACAGCGCCCCGACCCGGTCCTCGCCCTCGATGAGGAACGCAGCGTCCTCGACCAGCGACACGCCGAACTGCGCGGCCACGCTCTTCAGTTTGGCCTGGTCCTCGGGAATGCAGGCGATTACAGCCTGCCCGCCCTTGATGGGCCATCCCCCACCGTAGAGCAAGTTCACGCCGCCATCCCTCAGGGCCATCGTAACCTCAGCCAACATCCCTGGCCGGTCCTCCACAGTTGCGCGGAAGTAGGACACCTTCCTGATCGTGTCCGCCATCTCTGGGAGCACCTCCTGTCCCTTGTAAGAGCCGCGTCCCGCGGCGACTTGCAGTTCGCGTGCGTCATTCTGAGCCTGCCGTCGTGTGGTCGCCGGCGACCACACGACCGCCAGGCGCAGAATCCCGTTACCAGGTTCCTATCGCGTCTAGAGCCCTCAGCGCCACCGTCTGACCGACTACCAATCACCCACTCACCAGTTACCGATTACCAATCACCAATCACGCCTTGGTGCCTGGGCCTGTCTCGACGGCCAGGGCGACCTCGTCGCAATCCGGGAAGCGCGGGCAGTGGATGCACTCGCCCCATATCTTGCGCGGCAGCTCGTCCTTGTCAAGGGGCTGGAAGCCCAGCCGCTCGAAGAACGCCGGCACCAGCGTGAGCACGAACACCTTCGCCACGCCAAGCTGCCTGGCCTCCTCCAGACACGCTTCCACCAGCCGCCGTCCGTAGCCCTGGCCCTTATGCTCAGGGGTCACGGCGACGGACTTGACCTCGGCCAGGTCGCTCCACATCACGTGCAGGGAGGCGCAGCCGATCACCTGGCCCTCCAGGCAGGCCACGAAGAAGTCGCGCACGTTCTCGTACAGGTAGCTCAAGGTGCGCGGCAGCAGCAAATCCTCGGCCGCATGGTCCTTGATGAGCCTCTGGACGGCCGGCACGTCAGCGAGAATGGCTTTGCGTATCTCTAGCTGTCCCATTTGTTGCTTGTCATCCTGAGCGCAGCGAAGGATCTAGGCCGCAGCGACGCGCGTAGCCTGTACCTAGATGCTTCGCTTCGCTCGGCATGACACGAAACCAAGCTCAGGATGACGACCCACCGGCTCCCTCCTCCACCAGCGCCCGAATCTCGCTAAGCAGCGCCTCTTCGACCTCGTCTTCACTCACGCGGCGCACCACCGTGCCGTGCCTGAACAGAAGGGCGCTGCCGCGGCCCGCTGCCACGCCCACGTCCGCCCATTTGGCCTCGCCCGGCCCGTTCACCTCGCAGCCCATCACTGCCACCGTGATGGGCGCCTGCACCGATTCCAGCGCCGCCTCCACCCGGCGGGCCAGGGGCTCGAGGACGATGTGGGCCCGCGCGCAGGTGGGGCAGGAAACCAGGTCGGGCCCCGCCCGTAGGCCCAGGGAGCGCAGGATGTCGCGGGCGGCCACGACCTCTTGCACGGGATCGCCGGTGAGGGATACCCGGATGGTATCGCCGAGGCCCTGAGCCAACAGCGCGCCGATGCCCACGGCGCTTTTGATGGTGCCCTTGCCGGGAAGCCCAGCCTCGGTCACGCCCAGGTGCAGGGGTGCGTCGGTGCGCCCAGCCAGCAGCACATTGGCCTCGATCATGGTGGGCACGTGGGCCGACTTGATGGAGGCGACCACCTGACGAAAGTCCATCTCGTCCAGCAGCTCCAGGCTGCGCAGCGCGCTGTCCACCAGGGCCTGCGCGGTGGGGCCGCCGGCCTTTTGCAGGATGTCGCGCTCCAGCGAGCCGGCGTTGACGCCCACCCGGAGCGCTGCGCCGTGGCTGGCAGCCGCCTCGGCCACAGCCTTCAGCTTCTCCGGGCCGCCGAGGTTGCCCGGGTTGACGCGCACCTTGTCGGCGCCGCGCTCCAACGCGCCGACGGCAAGCCGGTAGTCGAAGTGGATATCGGCTATCAGCGGAACCGGCGAGCCGCGCTTGACCTGGGCGAACGCCTCCAGGGCCTCGGCTGTGGGCACGGCCACGCGGACCAGGTCGGCTCCCGCCGCGGCCAGCCAGCGGACCTGCTGGACAGTCGCCTCCACGTCGCAGGTGTCGGTGTTGGTCATGGACTGCACCGACACCGGCGCCCCGCCCCCGATCTGTACCCCGCCGACGGTGACCGCCCGCGCCTGGCGGCGCGGCAGGCTGCTCAGGATGCCTGGGTCCATTGGTGCCACCTGTTGGCCTGCCCAGCGGCCGGCAGGCCAGGTCACTTCAGGCGCCAGTTCTGCATGAGGTCAGAGACGTCTCGGAGGCTTAGCAAGATGAACAGGAGAATGATAGCCGCGAAGCCCACCAGGTTGATGATGAGCTCCTTGCGCCGATCCGGCGCGCGCCCGATGACCTTCTCATACCCCAGGTAGACGATGCGCCAGCCGTCGAGGGGCGGGAACGGCAGCAGGTTGAAGATGCCGATCAGGATGCTGATGATGGCCCCGTCGAGCAACACGAAGTACCAGCTAAGGGCAGCGTCTTGGGTCAGCATCTTCCCCGCATAGACGATGCTCTTGACCTTGGTGCCCTCGTGCTTGGCCACAATCTTGGCCAGCTCGCCCACCACGCCCGCCACCAGCGCGTAGGTGCTGACGAACCCGCTTTTGATGGACTCGGGCGGGGACAGCTTGCGGTAGAGTATGACGGGCGAGATGCCCACCCGCCCCAGCTCACGCCGCTGCACTTCCGTGCTGCCGTCGGGCTGGAGCGTCGGCACGTCCTCCAGAACGGGCCGAGGCACCACGCGGACATCCAGGCGCTGGCCGCCCCGGTCTACGGTTATGGCGATGGGCTCCCGCGCATGGCGCTGGATCAGCGCGACGGTGTTGGACCATTGCAGGGGCTTGAAGGTGGCGCCCAGGGCGGCCACCGTTACCGGCTCAGCCTTGCCTGGCAGGGCCTCTGGCAGGCCTTTCGGCGCAGCGAGGACAGCCGGCCTGGGCTCCTGGTCCTTCTCGCCCACCACCAGCAGCTTCACCCCGTGGCCCTCGGCACTGCGCAGAATGGCCATGAGTTGACCCAGCTCAGCCACTTCCTGGCCCTGGGCCATCAGGATGACGTCGTCGGGAACCAGCCCCGCCCGTTGGGCTAGGAATCGCGCCTTGACCGCGCTGACCTCGGTGCTGGTCCAGTGGCCGTCCACGGCCAGGATCTTATCGCCCGCCCGCAGGCCGGCCTCCCTGGCCGCGCTGTCCTTGAGCACCTTGCCGATGACGTTGCGCTGGATGATCGGCGCGCCGTAGATGCCCCCCACCGCCCAGAGCAGGAAGATGGCGAGCACGACGTTCATGGAGGGCCCGGCCAAGATGACCAGCGTACGCTGCCAGAGGGGCCGCTGGTGGAACCCTTCGGGGACGTGCTCCTCCCCAGGCTCCATGCCCGCAATCTTGACGAACGCACCGAACGGCAGCCAATGCAGGCTGTAAACGGTCCCGCCAACCTGCTTGCCCCAGATGCGCCCGAACAGCGGCAGGCCGAAGCCGAACTCGTCCACCCGCATGCGGCAGGCCTTGGCCACCAGGAAGTGGCCGCTCTCGTGGAAGGCGAGCACCAGCCCCAGTACGAACACGATGGCAATGATGCCGGAGATGGTCATGGTCCTAGTAGCCCATGGTTCGGGTGTTTCGGGGGCTTGCCCCCGAGACGACCATGCACTGGTTTCGGCAGCCCTTCGGCGGGCCCCGACCGCTTTGCGTCGGGGTCCCGAGGCCCGTAGGGCGCTCGGGACTCAGGACAGCCAAGCTGCCGAAACACCGCTGTCGGCCCCGCTGTCACGCTGAGCGCAGGGCCTGCCGAGCGTGCTGCCTCGCCCAGGCGTCGGCGGCCAGGATGTCGTCCAGGCTGTCGTCCGGCAGCGGCCGGTGGGCGGCCAGCGCCTGTTCGCTGATGCGCGGTATGTCAGTGAAGCTGATCTCGCCGGCCAGGAAGCGCTCCACCGCCACCTCGTTGGCGGCGTTGAGCACGGCTGGACAAGTGCCCCCCCGCTCGGCGGCCTCGTAGGCCAGGCGCAAGCACGGGAAGCGCTCCAAGTCCGGGCGGGCGAACGTCAGGCTGCCCGCTGCGACCAGGTCGAGGCGAGGCAGCTCGTTGGGCACGCGCTCCGGATGGAACAGGGCGTACTGGATAGGCGCGTGCATGTCGGGCAGGCCCATCTGCCCGATGACCGACCCGTCCACGAACTCCACCAGCGAGTGGACGACGCTCTGGTGGTGCACAACCACCTCGATCTGCCTGAAGCTCACCCCGAACAGCCACCGGGCCTCGAAGACCTCGAAGCCCTTGTTGGCTAAGGTGGCCGAGTCAACAGTCACCTTGCGGCCCATCCGCCAGGTCGGGTGGTTAAGGGCCTCCTCTGGCGTCACCCGGGCCAGTTGCTCCGGGGAGTGGTTGGCAAACGGCCCGCCGGAAGCGGTCAACAGGATGCGGCGGATGGCGCCTCGGTCCTCGCCCTTCAGCACCTGGAAGATGGCGCTGAGTTCGCTGTCAATGGGAAGCAGGCACGCCCCGGTACGGGCGGCCGCGGCAGTTACGAGGCGCCCGGCAGCCACCAGGGGCTCCTTGTTGGCCAGAGCCACGTCTTTGCCGGCGTCCAGGGCCGCCAGCAGCGATCTCAGGCCCACAGCGCCCGAGATCGCCCCTACCACCAGGTCCGCCTCGGGCATGCGCGCCAGGGCATCAAGCCCCTCCTCGCCGGCCAGAACGCGCGTATGGGCCCCGCAGGCCGTCTGTAGCTGATCCGCAGCCGTGCCCTCAGTCAGGCAGGCCGCCAAGGGGCGGAACTCAGCGATCTGAGCCGCGAGCAGCTCGAGATTGCTGCGAGCCGCCAGCCCCACCACCTGGAGCCGCTCGGGGTGCGCGCGCACGATGTCCAGGGCCTGGGTCCCGATGGACCCCGTGGCGCCCAGGACGACGATCCGCTTGCGCGCCAAGTGCTCACCCCTCTGCGCGCCCGGCGGCCACCAGCGCAGGGCAAGCATACCGCTGGCAGCAGGCACTGTCAAGCCGCTTCCCCGCGCAGCCGGGCAGTTGCCAACCGGCCCACCCGCAGCCACGAGGCGGCAGGTGGGCCGCGAACGGCCTGGCCTTTGGCAGGAGCCTGGGCCTATAGGTAGACGAACGCCGTCTCGCTGTCCGAGGCGTAAGCCTGGCCCAAGGCCGACTCGGCGTGGGCATACAGGTCGTCCGCGCTGGCGACGTCCTCGTCCAGCCCGGCTACACCGATCATCAGACGCTCAGGCAGGCGAGCGCCCTCCGCCCGACGCTGCTCGAGCCGGGCGCCGATGCGCTCGGCGGCGATCAGCGCGTTGCGGGGGCTGGTGCGCGGCATCATCACCAGCATCCGCCTCTCGCCCAGGCGGTAGGCGGCATCGGCGCCACGGATGGTCGTGGCGATCAGTTGGGCCGCGTTGACGACCGCCTCTTCGACGGCCTCGGGGCCCGCCACCGCAAGCTCCTCCCCCGACATGGCGTCGGCTAGCATCACCGACAGCTCTTGTCCCCGCGCGCGGGCATCGGCGACGTTGCTGTCCAGCACGCGCGTCACATCAGCCAGGTCCTGTGGGGTGGTAGCGGCGTCGGCCCGCGCGGCCATGTCGTGGACGGTGGCCAAAGACAAGTGGGCCAGGGAGGGAGCGGCGCAACTGAAGATGGGGCTCAGGAGCGCGACGTGCCGGTCCTCCAGCGCCGCCTCTTCCCCCGCCAGGACCGAGAAAAGCACCGCCGCCCCGGCGCCCAAGGGCGTGGGGAAGTCAGCCCAGGCGCCGGCCTTGGGCCCGGGCGCCTGGAGGTAGTGGGCGTTGAGGCGCCGCCGCACGTAGCGGGGCGAGGGCAGGCTGGTAGGCTCCAGCCGCTCCTGCACGCGGCTGATGGCCTCGGCGGCCAACGCGATGGCTTCCTCCTCGGAGAGGTCCCAGCCGGCGCACACGCCGCCCTCGGTGCGCCCGGCCACGTGCCAGATGGCAACACAAGCGGCCACCGGCAGCACTGCCCGAGCGTGGTTGAACACCTGCTCGAAGAGGTCCTCAACACTGCTGGCTGAAGCGACGCTTTGCACCGCCTCGGCCAGGGCCGTTAGATCAATCTGGTTCCACCTGCCCGCCTGCTCGCTGGTTTCTGGCATGTGTTCTCACCCCGACCTTCCGGCCCCGTGTGCAGAGGTGGAGGCCCCGCACACAGGGAAGCTGAGGGATACTTCCGCTATCCGCCAGTATAGGCGCTGTGAACCGGAAACAGTTCCTCCAGACAATGGCCGCCTACGGCCTGGCCGCGTGCCGCCGCCCGCAGGCGGCGCGCGGCGCTGAGCCCGCCGGCTCGCCGCGCGTAGTGGTGGCGCGGCTGGCAGACCCCTCCGCCCGCGGCGATCCCTTCCGCCTGGATGCGCTCCTTGCCGAAGGCTTCAAGGCCCTATACGGTGACCCGCGGCCGGCGCTGGCCCGGCTCCTGGGTGACGTGGGCACCGTTGGCCTGAAGGTCAACTGCGTCAGCCGTCACCTCAGCACCAGCCCCGCTCTGTGCCAGGCCTTGGTGCGCGCGCTGGGTCGGGCACAGGTCAGCCCCGAGCGCCTCCTCATCTTCGACCGTTCCGACCAGGAACTGGAACGGAACGGGCGCTACGAGCTGAACCGCTCAAACCGCGGGCCCCGCTGCTATGGCTGTCGCCAGACGCCTTACCAGGGCGGCGACTACCGGCCCTACGCCGCCGAGGGCATTGAGTTTGGCGTCAGCGTCCTGGTGGGCGAATGCCAGGTCCTCGTTAGCCTCCCTGTTCTCAAGCAACACGCCATGACCGGCGTAACGCTCTCGCTGAAGAACTACTACGGTGTGCTCGAAGGCCCGACCTTGCTCCACGGCCCTCGGCTCGATTGCAGCCCCTATCTGGCCCAACTCATGACCACGCAGGCACTGGCCTCTCGCCAGAAGCTGGTCGTCTGCGACGCCCTGGTCGGCATGTGCCAGGGTGGGCCGTACGGGCCTGGACAGCAGTGGCCCTTCGGCGGGCTTATCCTGGCAACCAACGCCCTGGCCGCTGATCTGGTAGGCTGGCAGGTCATCAACGCTGAGCGCCAGCGCCGTGGGCTGTCTCAGTTGGCCCTGCCCCAGCATCTGGTTGACGCCGGAAAGCGCGGCCTGGGCCCCAGCAGCCTGGCGGCTATCGAGCAAGTCAGCTTTACGGTCTAGCGCATCGTGCCGGCTGGGCGCGCCAGCTCCTCCGGTATGAGTCCAGCGTGTCGGGCCAGGCGCTCCAGCACGGGCGCAGGCACCAGCCGCAGGCTGCGAGCGCACACGATCACCCGGCGGGCAGAGCCAGTGGCGTCCACGCGCTCCCACAGGTTGTGCGGCCCTGCGCTGGTGCGCACAAACCCGGCCCGGCGCAGGGCCTGTTCAACTTGGCCGTAGCTCAGGTGCGACATGGATCAGTGCCGCCAGTTCGCTGTCGCTCTTCTGGGCGACCAGCTCAGCCGCCGGCACCTGGCCGGCCAGGGCTGGGCCCAGGGAGATGGCGTTGCGCAGGGCGTAGTCGGCTGCCACCCGCATAGCATTCACCAGCGCCAGGCGCGCCTCCTCCTCGCTGGGAGCCGACGTCGCCACGGCCAGCTCATCGCACCAGGCCGCGAAGGTGCCCGTGGAGGCATCGTAGCAGACGACGGGCGCCAGCCGCGGCCCGCCGGCGATGGCGTTGGCCGACATGCGCGTACCTCCCTTGCTTACAGCGAGTTATACCACAACGGGGCGCGCTCTCAACTAGGTGAAGCGGTTGCCTCCCGGGCGTCAACGGGGGTCTCGGGGAGTCAGTTGCCATGAGCGAACTCGGCCTTGCCGTCATTGGCCTGCGTCATCTGCACGCCCAGGGGTGGATACACAACATCGCCCAGACGCCGGGGATGCGTGTGGCGGCCGTGGCGGAAGCGGACGCCGCCCGGCTTGGTCGCTGCGCCCGCGAACACCCACAGATACCCACCTGCGCCTCGGTGCAGGGGGCGCTGGCGGTGCCGGGCGTAGACGTGGCTCTGATTCTGCTGCCCCATGACGAGATGCCGGGCGCCGCCCTGGCAGCAGTCGCCGAGGGCAAGCATCTGATCGTGGAGAAGCCCTGTGCCGTCAGTGCCGCGGCCTTCGAGCCGGTGGCCGCAGCCGTCGCAGGGCGCGGGGTCAAGTTCACCACTCCCTATCTCTGGCGCTATGACCCGGCCGTGCGGCGAGCAGCGGAGCTCATCCGCCAGGGGGCCATCGGTCGCCCGCTTTACTGCACCGGCCGCATCAACGCCGGCGGCCCACATCGCTACCGCGCGTTGTCTGACTGGATGCTCCAGCGGGCCAAGAGCGGGGGCGGGGCCCTGCGCAACCTGGGTGTGCACTGGATTGACGGGTTCGCTGCGCTGCTGGCAGACGAGCCGCAGACCGTCGTGGCCCAACTGGGAGGCGCGGCTCACGGCCTGGAGGTCGAAGACCACGCGCGCGCGCTCCTCGAGTTCTCCGGCGGCGCGCAGTTGCTGGTGGAGACATGCTACGCGCTGCCCGACTCGTACCCGCCGGAGGGCTACGACTACGGCTTCGCCATCAAGGGGACCGAGGGCTACCTGGAATGGTCGCGGCGAGAGGACACGCTGCTATGGTGCCCCGGCCGGGGCGACCCGGTGGTGGAGCGCCTGGACCGGTCAGGTGCGGCCGGGCCAGGCCCAGGCTATGGCGGCCAACAGGGCCTGGACTTTCTGCGCACGGCGGCCGATGCTATCAGTGAGGACCGGGAGCCGGAGATACGCCTGGCGGACGCCCTCCGTGCCCTGCGGGTGGTGGACGCGGCCTACGAGTCGGCCGCTCAGCAGCGCGCGGTGCGCCTGGCCTGAGACCGGACGCCGGCCGTTGTGACGCCCGTCAAGGGGTGACCACGAGCACATCGCGCTGGCGCCGAGTCGGGGTACACTGTGAGTAGATGAGCACCTTGACAGCAGACGGGCCGTCCTTTGCGTCGGAGGGCTGCTGGGGTGGCGCCGAGCGGCAAATGAGGGTCGTGGGCCTGGCTGTGCCTGGGTTGACACCCCCGTAGCCTTGCGCTATAATCCGCGTGGTCAGGGCGTTGGTCGCCCGCCATTCAGCACATCCCCGAGGATGGCGACGGAGGCGCGTCCGCGGACATGCCACTCGAGGTCGGCTCCATTGTGCAGGGGTCGGTCACCAGGTTGATGGAGCACGGTGCGCTGGTTGCTCTGCCGGAGGGCAAGACAGGCCTGGTACACATCTCGGAGATTGCTGACGCCTTCGTTCATGACGTTGCTGACTACCTGCGCGTGGGGGACTCGGTTACTGTAAAGATCGTCAACCTGAACGATCGCGGGCGGTACGAGCTTTCCGCCAAGCAAGTGGAGGCGCTCAAGCCGCTCAACCCAGAGGCTGCTGTGCATCGGCGGCCGCGGAGGCCCGGCCCGGAGTTCGAACAGCGCTTGTCTGATTTCATGAAGGGAAGCCAACAGCGGCTCGCAGAGTTGAAGCGCAACCGGGATCCCAAGAAACGAGGCCGTCGTAGGCGCTGAGCCAGGGCGCCGTCGCCGCCAGCAGGATTTTGCTTTACCGCGTGCGCGAGCAATAGGCGGGCTCCCCCAGACCAGCCGTCGGCTCCGTTGCTCAGCTGCTGCCAGCAGCAGCCAGGGCGGTGCACGGCGGCAATGAGGGGAGCGACGATCATGCGACAGCCAACAATCCGCTACCTGCGCTGCTTGACCACCTGTGGTACAGTCGCCGGCTTGGTGGTCGCCTGTTTGGTCGTAGGCGGCCCGCGGCCTGCTTTCGCAGGCGACTCGGCTAAGGGCGGCCTCTTTGGCCGAGCCCGAGAGCGCGTGGAGTCGCAGAAGAGTTCCTCCGGCTCGTCTGAGAAGTCGAAGCCCAGCTCCTCGCAGGAGTCTTCTCGGCCGTCGTCGAGCCACTCGTCGCCCGGGCGCTCCTCGACGAGCACCCCGCGACTGACCGCACCTTCGTGGACGCGGCCCTTCGGCAGGCTCAGGGTCGCCCCCGGGGCCACCCCGAGTCCCGTCGAGGGGCGGCCTTCCCGCTCTGAGCAGCCCTGGCAGCCGCGTTGGGCGCCACAGCCAGGGTTGTCCCAGCCAGGGGCAGGCCGCGAGCCGGCAGGGCGGCCGTCCCTGCCGCGCTGGGTGCCCAAGCCTGCGGCGCCGACCAGCGGTGCTTCCGAGCCGGCCGCGCCCAAGCACACGTTTGAGTGGCGCCCACCCACGGCAGTGGCAGGCGAGAAGAGCGGGCACTCGCCCTTCTTCGGCGGCGGGACGGGGCTGGGCGAGCACAGTGGCGACGCAGCGCCGCAGCCGGCGAACCTCTCGCCTCCGCGCTTGAACCACGGTGGCGGGAGTGGTTCCCAGCAGGGCAACTCGGAGCCAGCTCCGAAGCCGAAGTGGCAGGACTTGCTGGTACGGCCGCCCAAGCCCGAGGTGAAACCGCTGGAACAGGAGTCGTCGCCGAGACCTGACTGGCAGGGGTTCTTCAAGCCCAGGGTCGAGCCGCCTGCTCCCAAGCAGGGGCAGGAGCCCCAGTTGCCGGCGCGGCCGAACTGGTCGGACCTGCTGGGAGGCAAGCCGCAAGGCCAGCAGGGCGACGGGTCCCAGCCGGCCGAGCCCAAGTGGAAGTCGTGGATCAAGGGCGGAGAGCAACCCGGGGAGGGCAATGGCATGGGCGGCTCGCCGTTCGGCGAGCCGAAGTGGAAGAACCCGGATCAGGCCCCGAGCACAACTCCTGCGCCGCAGAAGCATGAGTGGAGTGGGTGGCCGGGCACGGGCTTTGGGCTCGACGGCGAGGGACGAGAGCTGCTCGACACATGGCAGGGCAAGCCGTCGCACACGCCCGACGCCCTGCCCTGGTGGAAGCCTGGCAGCACGGCAGCGTGGCCCGAATGGGCGGCGCACATGGGCCAGGGCAACGCCTGGCAGCGGGAGTGGCAGCAGAACGCCCTGGGCCGCTGGGAGAACTGGTGGGACGGCGAGGGTCGGCATGGCTGGTGGACCCGCCCAACTCCCGTGCAGCCGCGCTGGCCTTACGTGTCTCCTGAGCGCCACGTTGACTACAACTTCAACTTCTACTACTGCAACTTCTGGGGGCCAGGCTATCCCCACCGGTGGCGGCCCTGGGGCCCCTCTGGCGGGTACTTCCCCTACTGGCACGAGCCGTGGCCCCACTACTACTACGGCCACTACTGCTACTACCCCTGGTGGTATGATGACGGCCTCACCATCGTCATCAACCTGGGCGACGACGACCACGACTACTACTACGAGCCCATCTACTACGAGCGCGACCGCGCCACCGTCCGCTACCAGCAGGAGTATGGTTACGACGATGACTACCCGTACTACCCCGAAGGCACCAGCCAGGCCCTGGGCGACGCCTTGCGCGACATCGCCCTCTCGTGGCTGGCCAAGGACCCTGAGCTGTTGAGCCGGCACCTGTCGGCCTCTCGGCCCATTGACGCGCGGGACGAGGAGCAGGGCTACCAACGGGTTCTCGAGCCCTCGGAGTTGCTCGACCTGGTGACGGTGGCCCTTGACAACATCGAGACCGAGCGGTTCTGCTTCACCAATGTGGACGAGTCGCAGCTAGACCAGGCCTGGGCGGAGGCGCGGCACCTGTACCGCGAGGACGGGGTCAAGAAAGAGGCGTACATCCACTACCACCTGGTGCGCGAATACGGTGAGTGGTACGTGGATGCGATCATGGTAAAGAGTGAGCAGGAGTAAGCCGCGCGGGCTCACTGGGCAAAGCGAAGCATGAGTGGCGCCGCCGGGGGCGGGGCAAGGTGTGAGCCCAGCCCGGGCGGCGGTGGTTTTGTGGCGCCTATGTGCACAGCGCCGCAACCGTTGTCGTGGCTGATGCTACATCCTAGGGGAATACCGGGCCCATGGAAGACGTGCAGCAATTGCAGGAGGAGCTGCGACGACTGAAGCTGGTCGTCGAGGACCTCGAGCACAAGAAGCGGTACTTGGAGGAGCAGATCAAGGCCGCCCGCAGCATGAGCGACGTGCCGGCGGCCATCGTCAGCCGGCCGGACCTGCAACACGTGCTCAGCCGGCTGGTCAAGAAGGTGGCCATGATCCTCCAGGGCGAGAAGTGCGTCATCATGCTCTTCGACCCGGAGGTGGGGGAGCTTCAGGTGCTGCCCCCGGCCATGGGCCTCAACGAAGAACAGGTGCGCGCCTTCCGGGTCAAGGATACCGAGGGCATAAGCGGGCACGTCTTCCGCACGGGGGAGTCGGTGGTCTTCCAGGACGCCGTGCGCGATCCGCGCACCATCAAGGATCACGTGGCCTTCTTGCAGGTGCGCAACGGGGTCACCGTGTCCCTGACCACCAAGCGCAAGGACGAGGACGAGCGGGTCATCGAAGAGCGGCGCATCGGCGTTATGCACGTCTTCAACAAGCGCTTTGGCCAGGACTTCAACCAGGACGACCGGCGCTTGCTGGAGATGCTGGCAGAGCAGGCCGCCGCGGTCATTGCCAACGCCCAGCTCTACATCAAGGTGGTGGAGGAGAAGAAGCGGCTGGAGGACACCCTGGAGAGCATCCATTCCGGGGTGTTGGTGGTTGATCGGGAGGGGGAAGTCGTTCTGCTCAACGACGCGGGTCGGCGCATCTTTGCAGTGGTGGAGGGAGATGGCCTGGGCCGCCAGATGGCAGAAGTGATCCCCGACGCCGAGGTGGTGACCCTCCTGGCGGAGTCGCTGCGCACGGAGGAGGAGCTGGCGCGGGAGGTGACCGTAGCGGCCGCCAGCGACCGCATCTTCCAGGCCCAAACCAGCCTGATGAAGAACGAGGACGGGCACCCCACCAATGTGGTGGCCATCTTCAACGACATCACCGAAATCCGCAACATCGAGCGCATGAAGACGGCCTTCGTGTCTACCGTCTCGCACGAGCTGCGCACGCCACTGACCTCCATCAAAGGGTTCATCTCCACCTTGCTGGAGGACCGGCAGGGCTACTACGACGACGAGACCAAGCACGAGTTCTACGCGATTATTGACGCTGAGTGCGAGCGGCTGCACCGGCTGATCCAGGACTTGCTCAACATCGCCCGCATCGAGGAGGGTCACGTTCTCGACCTGCACCTGGGGACCGTGGACATCCCGGAGATCGCCGCCCGCATCTGCGCGGCCCACCAGTCGTATACCTCCAAGCACCAGTTGGCCTGCCAGTTCCCGGCGGATTTCCCCGACATCATCGCCGACGCCGATCGGGTGCATCAGATCCTGGAGAACCTGGTCAGCAATGCGGTGAAGTATTCGCCGGAGGGCGGCCAGGTGTGGGTGCGGGGGAGCGCGGACACCAACAGCGTGCTCATCGAGGTATCGGATCAGGGGCACGGCATCCCCCAGCAGAACTGGGAGCGCATCTTCCAGCGCTTCCACCGGGGCGACAATGAGGACGACTCCCACGTGCCGGGAACGGGCATTGGCTTGTACCTGGTGCGCTACCTGACCGAGGCCCACGGTGGGGAGGTCCGGGTCCTCAACAGCGAGGTGGGCGAAGGCTCCACCTTCGTCGTGCGTCTGCCCATTCAGCCACCAGACCACGTCCTGCGGGCGGCGCGCTAGCCATCCCGGCTGCGGCCCTGCCTGCCAGGCCTGCGGGCAGGCCTGTCTAGCGCGAGTTGCACCCCCCGGGAGCGGGGGCTTTTTTGTGTGGAGGGCGGAGCACGGGGGCATCGTCGTGCCACGACGTCATAGCCACACCGAAGGGGGTCGCGATGAAAGTCGCCTTGGGCTGCGATCATGCGGGGCGCCCGCTCATGGCGCACCTGAAGCCGTGGCTGGAGGCGCAGGGCCACACCTGCATAGATCACGGGGCCTACGACGACCGGCCCTCGGACTACCCGGATTACGCTCGTGTGGTGGCCGAGTCGGTGGCCCGAGGTGAGGTGGACACGGGGGTGCTCCTCTGTGGCACCGGCATCGGCATGTCCCTGGCCGCCAACAAGGTGCGTGGGGCCTATGCCGCAGTGTGCCACGACGAGTACTCCGCCGCTATGGCCCGCGCGCACACGCATGCCAACATCCTGACCATGGGCGCCCGTGTGGTGGGGCCGGGACTGGCGCTGAGCATCCTGGCAGTGTGGCTGCGCACCGGCTTCGATCAGGCAGAGCGCCACGTGCGCCGCACGCAGAAGGTCAGGGACATCGAAGCTGGGTGCCTGGCGAAGGAGTCATAGGCTCGTGACACCAGACCCCGAGACCGGTGCAGGCAATCCCGGACGCGTGGCTGCGCAGCCCCCGGCGCAGTGCCGACCCGACTGGGATGACTACTTCATGCAGATCACGCGGGTGGTGGCGTCCCGTGCGACCTGCCTGCGCCGGGCCGTGGGCGCGATCCTGGTCAAGGACCGCCGCATCCTGGCCAGCGGCTATAACGGCCCGCCGTCGGGCCTGGCACACTGCGAGGAAGTGGGCTGCTACCGCATGCAGCACAACATCCCCGCCGGTCAGCGCGTGGAGCTGTGCCGCGGCCTACACGCGGAGCAGAACAGCATCATCCAGGCGGCCATTCACGGGGTGAAGCTGGAGCCGCCCCTCACCTGTTACAGCACCACCCAGCCCTGCGTGACCTGCGCCAAGATGCTCATCAACGCAGGCGTAACGCGCATCGTGTTCGAGGGGACGTACCCCGATGAGCTGGCCCTTGCCATGCTGCGCGAAGCAGGGGTGGACCTGATCCAGTATGGGAAGCCCGACGTGGAAGGCTTCTGATGCAGCGCCTCTGGCAGTCCGAAAGCAGCTTCCTGGTGGCCGCCCTCGCCGCCCTGGCCCTCAGCCCGCTGGCTTGGCGCTTTGCCCACCTGGTGGGCGCGATGGATCAGCCCGACGAGCGCCGCAAACATCCCCATCCGACCCCGCGCTGCGGGGGGCTGGCCATACTGCTGGCCTTCTGGCTGGGAGTGGGGGCGGCCGCACTGCTCGATACCGGCTTCCTGACTCGACCGACCTGGGGCATCCTGCTGGGAGCCACGGCCATCAGCTTGATGGGCCTGGCGGACGACATCCGTTCGCTGCCTGTAGGCCTGCGGCTGGGCATCCAGGTTGTGGTGGCTCTCGCTGTGGTCTGGGGGTTCGACGTGCAGTTTGCCGTGCTGACGCGCTATGGGGGCAATGGTCCCTATATCTACCTGCACTGGCTTTCTATTCCCGTCAGCGTGCTGTGGATTGTGGGCCTCACCAACGCCTTCAACTGGATGGACGGCCTGGACGGACTGGCGGCGGGCATCGCCGCCCTGGCTGGCATTACCCTGGTGCTGATGGCGGCCGCCAATCCCGGCCTGGGCGGAAGCCTGGTGGTCGTGGTGCTGGCCGCGGCCCTGGCGGGGGCGGCGATCGGCTTCCTGCGCTACAACTTCAGTCCTGCCTGGCTCTTCATGGGCGATTCGGGCTCCATGTTCCTGGGCTTTGTGCTGGCCTGCGTAGCGGTAGTGGGAGCCTTCAAGAAGGCGACCCTGGGGATCCTGGTGCCCCCTCTGGCGTTCGCCGTGCCCATTTATGATGCGCTGTCTACCGTGTGGATTCGTTGGCGCAGCGGCCAGCCGGTGCATGCTGCGGACCGGCGCAACGTTCACTACCGGCTGCTGGATAGGGGATTGTCCCAGGAGCGGGTCGTCTATCTGCTGTACGCGGCCACTGCTGTGTGTTGTGTGGTGGCGCTGCTATTCGTGGTGCATTGACAGCCGGTCCGCCGTTCGCGGTCTAGCCTGGCGCTGCGGCGGCGGGTCGTTGAGCGTAAGGCAGCCTGGGAGGGCGCCTCCGCTGAAGAAGGTCCTGCTAGTCTTCGGCACCAGGCCGGAGGCCATCAAGATGGCGCCGGTGCGTGACGAACTGCTGGCCCGGCGCCAGCATTTCCAGACCGTGGTGGCCGTGACCGGGCAGCACCGGCAGATGCTGGACCCGTTCTTGAGCCTGTTTGGCATGGTCCCGGACCACGACCTGGACATCATGGAGGAGGGCCAGCCGCTCTCGCAGATCACCGCCCGGGCGCTGGTGGGTCTGGAGGGCATCATCCGCCAGGAGCAGCCGGACCTGGTGTTGGTGCAAGGGGACACGGCCACGGTGCTGAGCGCGGCCCTGGCGTGCCACTACTGCCAGGTGCCTGTGGGGCACGTAGAGGCGGGCTTGCGCACGCATAATAGGTACGATCCGTTCCCCGAGGAGATGTACCGGCGCCTGACCTCGGTGCTGGCTGAGCTGAACTTCGCTCCCACCGTGCGGGCGCGGGACAGCCTGCTGCGCGAGGGCCTAGACCCCGCCAGCATCTACCTGACCGGCAACACGGTGGTGGACGCGCTGCTCTCGGTGGCCCGCACGCGGGCGCGCCTGGAGGGCACGGAGTTCGCCTGGCTGCAAGAGTCGCCGCAGCGCCTGGTGCTGGTGACGGCGCACCGGCGGGAGAACCTGGGCGCGCGGCATGAGAAGGTCTTCCGCGCGCTGCGGGAGATCGCCGAGCGCCACGACGACGTCGTGGTGCTCTACCCCATGCACCTGAACCCGGCGGTGCGAGAGGTGGCGCAGGCGATCCTGGGCGGAGTCGAGCGCATCGTGTTGTGCGAGCCACCGGACTACCTGCCCTTTGTGGCCCTGATGAAGCGCTCGCACCTGATCATCACCGACTCCGGCGGCGTCCAGGAGGAAGCGCCCTCTCTGGGCAAGCCGGTGCTGGTGGTGCGGCAGACGACGGAGCGCCCCGAGGGCGTCGAGGCCGGCGTGAGCAGGCTGGTGGGAACCGAGACAGCGGACATCGTGGCCGCCGCCCACGAACTGCTCAGCGACCAGCAAGCCTACGAGGCGATGGCCAGGCGGGCCAATCCCTACGGTGATGGGCGGGCCGCGGGGCGCATCTGCGACGCGGTGGAGTACTACTTCGGCCTGCGGCAGGAGCGGCCGCCGGACTTCACTCCCGGCCTGCCGGCAGCAGGGGCGGTGGACTAGATGGACCTGGGGCAGGCGGCGGTGCTCGGGTTGGTGCAGGGGGCCACCGAGTTCTTCCCGGTGTCCAGCTCGGGGCATCTGGTGGTGGTGCCGCACTTGCTGGGTTGGGAGGCGCCGCCGGTCAGCTTCGACGTGGCCGTGCACTTCGGCACGCTGCTGGCTTTGCTGGCCGTTTACTGGCGGGACCTGCTGAACATGTTTCGGGTCTGGCTGCCAGGTGAGGACCGGGCGCAGGGCGATGTGACCAGGGCCCTGCTGCCGCTGCTGCTGCTGGGCTCGGTGCCTGCGGCCATTGCGGGCCTGGCGGCGCGCGGCTTCATCGAGGCAGCTTTCGGTAAGCTGAGCTGGATTGCGGCCTTCTTGCTGGTCAGCGGTTGCCTGGCTTTCGGCACCGAGCGGCTGGCCAGCGGGCTGAAGCGCCTCCAGGACGTGGGCTGGAAGCAGGCTCTGCTGGTGGGGTTGGCTCAGGCCTGCGCCCTGCTTCCGGGGCTATCGCGCTCCGGGGCCACCATGTTCGCCGGGGCCGCGTGCGGCCTGGACCGGGAGACGGCGCCGCGCTTCGCGTTTCTGCTGGCCGTTCCGGCGATCCTGGGCGCCAGCTTCGTCAAGCTGGGCGAGGTTCAGGGCCTTGCATCGCAGCAGTTGGTGTGTTACGCTGTGGGCACGCTGGTCGCAGCCCTCTCCGGGTTTGCGGCCATCAAGTTGGTTGTAGCCGCTCTGCGCAGGCAAAGCTTCTACGTGTTTGCATCCTACTGCTGGGTGGTGGGTTTCGTGGCCTTGTGGCTTGCTCAGCGCTGAGCGTGCTTGCTTTGCCGGGCGCGACGCGCATCTCACGCAGTGAACAGGAGTGAAGGTTGTGATTGTATTCTCGACGTTCGAGCAGGCCGCCCTCTGGGCGACTCTGGGCTCGGCCCTGCTGGGCCTGGCCTACGCCTTCATGCTGCGCAAACAGATTCTGAGGGCGCCGCAGGGCACCGAGAAGATGCAGCAGGTGGCGGCGCAGATTCAGTCGGGCGCCAACGCCTATCTGAGCCGCCAGTTCCGCACCATCACCTGGTTTGTCATCCTGCTGGGTGTGGTGCTGTTCATCAGCGGCTATGCCCGAGGCTGGGATATTGCCGTAGGCCGCGGGCTGGCCTTCCTGGCCGGCTGCTTCGCGTCGGGGTTAACCGGCTACATGGGCATGTGGCTGGCGGTACGGGGCAACGTGCGCACCGCCGAGGCCGCGCGGCACTCGCTGGTGGGCGCCTTGACCATGGCCTTCCGCTCGGGCACGGTGGCGGGCATGTTCACGGTGGGCATGGGCCTGATCGGGGCGACCATCATCTTCATGATCTTCAGGGAGCGCGCCGAGGAAGTCCTGCTGGGCTTCGGCTTCGGCGGCTGCCTGTTGGCCCTGTTCATGCGGGTGGGTGGGGGCATCTACACCAAGGCGGCCGACGTGGGCGCCGACCTGGTGGGCAAGGTCGAGGCAGGCATTCCGGAGGATGATCCGCGCAACGCCGCCGTCATCGCCGATAACGTGGGCGACAACGTGGGCGACTGCGCCGGCATGGCCGCCGACATCTTCGAGTCCTACGAGGTGACCCTGGTGGCGGCCATGATCCTGGCCCTGGCGGCGGGCAAGCCCCACTGGGTCATCTTCGCCCTGGTGGTGCGCGGCATTGGCGTGCTCACCTCCATCGTGGGCACCTACCTGGTGCGGATTCGCAGCGAGCAAGAGCACGCCATGAAGGGCATCACCCGAGGGTTCGTGTGGTCGGCGCTCCTGTCCATCGTCGGCTTCGCCGTCTTCGCCTACGCCTACCTGGTCCTCAGCAAGAGCGACCCCGACTGGTGGCGGCTGCTGGCGTCCACGACCGTGGGCATCTTCCTGGCCGTGATCATCTACAAGCTGACCGAGTACTACGTCTCGACCAAGCAGGCACCGGTGCAGGAGATCGCCGAGGCCACGCAGACGGGCACCGCCACCAACATCCTCAGCGGCTTCTCGTATGGCATGGAGAGCAGTGTGGCAGCCCTTCTGATCATCTGTCTGGTGTTGGCCGCCGCCATCCTGATCTTCCACGGCGCCAGCACCACCATCATCCTCTTCGGCATCTCGCTCACCGGCCTGGGCATGCTCACCACCACGGGCATCATCGTCAGCATGGACACCTACGGGCCGGTGGCCGATAACGCCAATGGCATCGGCGAGATGGCAGGCCTGGAGCCGGAGGCGCGAGAGCGCATGCACCAACTGGACGCCGTGGGCAACACCACCAAGGCCGCCACCAAGGGGTTCGCCATCGCCTCGGCGGTCATCGCCGCAGTCTCGCTGTTCGGGTCTTACATGGACATGGTGGTGAAGGACCTGAAGACCCCGCAGCAGGTGGTGCAGACGTTCGCCACCACCCGCATTGACCCTCAACTCATTGACGAGGCCGTCGTGGCGCGGACGCTGGACGAGGTCCAGGATCAGGGCGACACCGTCAGCGGCCGCCGCCTGTTGGAGAGGCTCAAGCCGCCCATCAACGTGGCCGCGCCGGAGGTCTTTATCGGCCTGCTCATCGGCGGTGCTATGCCGTTCTTGTTCGCTTCGTTGCTTATAAAGGCGGTGGGACGGGCTGCCTTCTCGATCATCAACGAGGTGAGGCGGCAGTTCCGGGAGATCGAGGGCCTGTGGGAGGGGACGGCGCAGCCCGACTCGGCCCGCTGTGTGGACATCTGCACCAGCGCCGCCATCAAGGAGTTGGTGGGCCCGGGGGCGGTGGCCATCGTCATGCCCGTCACCGTCGGCTGCTTCCTGGGCTGGCAGGGCCTGGGCGGGTATCTGGCGGGGATCATCGTCTGCGGGCAGTTGCTGGCGGTCATGCTGGCCAACGCCGGCGGCGCCTGGGACAACGCCAAGAAGCTCATTGAGGACGGCGCCTACGGCGGCAAGGGCTCGGACACGCACAAGGCGGCGGTGGTAAGCGACACCGTGGGCGACCCCTTCAAGGACACGGCCGGCCCGGCGCTGAACCCGCTGATCAAGGTCATGAACCTGGTGGGCGTGCTGGTCGCGCCCATGATCGTCGCCTGGCACGGCCTCCCGCTGGCCTGGGTGATCGGCGGGGTGGGGCTAGTCGTCGTGGGGGCGGCGGTGGCCTTCTCGAAGCGCAAGGGCACCCAGCAAACTGCCGCCGAGCAGGCTTTGAGCGATAGCCAGGCGGCTTAGCCAGGCGTGGGTGACGGCAGCGTATGCCAGCGCGGCTGCGGGAGCATCCCTTGGTGCCGCCACGGGGGTATGGGATTGGAGCTTACGCTTCTCATCGTCGTCATCATCGTCGCGCTGAGCTTCGATTTCGTCAACGGCATGCACGACTGCGCGAACGCCATCGCCACGGTGGTGTCCACGCGCACGCTTTCGCCTCGCCAAGCCGTGGCCTTGGCTCGGACGCTGAACGTGGTGGGCGCCTTCATCAGCACGGCCGTCGCCGCCACTATCGGCAAGGGCATCGTGGACCCCGAGCAGGTCACGCAGGGCATGATCCTCGCGGCTCTCCTGGGGGCCATCGGGTGGTCGCTAATCTCCTGGTTCCTGGGCTTGCCCACCTCCTCAACTCACGCCCTGGTCGGTGGCCTGTCAGGCGCCGTGCTCCTCTGGCTGGGCCATGATAAGCTCAAGCTGGCGGGACTTGAGAAGATTGCGGTAGCCATGGTGGTCTCGCCGCCGGCAGGTTTCCTGCTGGCAGTGCTGGTGATCGTGGCCGCCAAGCGGCTGGCGCATCGCTTCCGGGCGCCCCTGAGCAAGAAGAACGCCTTCTTCCGCGTGGGCCAGATCCTCAGCTCCTCCTACATGGCCCTGTCGCACGGCACCAACGATACGCAGAATTCCATGGGCATCATCACCATGGCGCTGGTGAGCTACGGCGTGCTGCCCGAGTTCCACGTGCCCTTCTGGGTCATCCTGGCCTGCGGGCTGGCGATGGGGATTGGCACGCAGACAGGCGGCTGGCGCATCATCAGGACCATGGGCATGAAGATCACCGACCTGCGGCCGGTGCACGGCTTCTCTGCCGAAACCAGCGCGGCCACCGTGATCCTCAGCTTCGCCCTGCTGGGCATTCCCGTCAGCACCACGCAGGTTATCGCTGGCGGCGTCATGGGCGCGGGCACGGAGCGCGGCCTGTCCATGGTGCGTTGGGGCGTAGCGCGGCGCATCGTGTGGGCCTGGGTGCTCACCGTGCCGGGCGCCGCTCTGATCGCAACGCTCGCAGGGTTCCTGATTCGCTGCTTCGGCCTCTAGGAGGGGATGACAATGCCCCACGGTAAGGCGCACAACCTGGCGCAGGGGATCCTGCGCGCCCTGCACCCGACGGAAACCCGGTTCTACGACCTGTTCGCCGAGGCGGGCGCCAACATGAAACGGGGCGCCGAGTTGCTGGCAGACCTGATGCGCAACTACCAGAATGTGCCGGAGAAGGTGGCCGCCATTGAGGCTGCCGAGCACGAGGGCGACCGCATCACCCAGGCTATCCTGCGCGAGCTGTCCTCCTCGTTCGTCACGCCCTTCGATCGCGAGGACATCTCCCAGTTGGCCCAGTGCCTGGACAACGTGCTGGACTTCTGCGAGGCGGTGTCCGCCAGGTTGCTGTGGTTCGAGATTGCCAAGCCTACCGACAGCGCCGTGCGGCTGGCGGACATACTGGTGCAATGCGCCAGCGAGATTGACCTGGTCGTCTCCGACCTGCGCAACCTGCACAAGGGCCAGGAGGAGCACTGGCGCAAGGTCAATAGCCTGGAGAACCAGGCGGATGACATTGAGCGCGCGGGGCTGGCTGGAGAGCTACAGCGGGCCAAGCAGCTCATCCCGACGGCCGACTGGCGGGATTATGCCCTGGCCATGGTGGAGGCGAATCAGTGGGGCGCGATCTACGAGCGCCTGGAAAGGGCCACTGATTACTGTGAGGACGCCGCCAACGTCCTGGAAGCCATGGCCACGAAGTACGCCTGACAGGTCGCGGGCTGCCGGGGTTGGCCCGGGCTTTCCGCCAAGGTGAGGATGTGGGAGGCGGCTCCAGCCGCCGAATAGCCGTTCCGGGGGTGTTCGCCTTCGGCTCGAGAGGAGACTTGACATCACACAGCCGTTCGACTATAATGACCCCTGACAAAGAAGAGCAGAGCCAACGAGCAAGCGAGCAGACGGAGCCAGGGAGCAAGTCGGATTACTGCCTCTGGGGAGGTCTGGGAGATGCTTGCTCGTTGTGTTCCTCTGGATGGGCTGAAGGAGTACCTGCGTTCAGTGCGGCCGACGCGCCGCATTGACCGCGTCATCGTCCACCACTTCTGGCAGCCGGATGCCAAGCAGTGGCGCGGGCTGCCTACCCTCCTGGGTGTGCGCGACTACCACGTCAAGGCGCGCGGCTTCCGCGATATCGCCTACCACATCATCATCGGCCCCGATAGCACTATCTGGCTGGGGCGGCCGCTGGAGCAGGCCGGTGGGCACTGCGCCGGCCAGAACAGCCGCAGCGTAGGCCTCGCGTGGGCTGCGAACTTCGATGTCGGCCACGACGACCCAGCAAAGTGCGGCTACGAGTTGGGCGCTCAGGTCGCGGCGGCGGTCTGCCAACGGTTCGGGATGGACGAGGACGACGTGTTCTTCCACCGCGATTTTGCCAACAAGAGTTGCCCCGGCACGGCACTATCGCGGGAACATTTCCGCAACCGCGTCACGGCCTACATGGAAGGCAGCGACGCGCGCGGACCGGCCGAACCACAGTATGTGCGGCTGAAGATAGACGACAAGCTGGTAATTGGCGCGCAGGTGCGCATGGAGCCCCCCGGCACCGCCTACGGGCTGGAGGGCCCCGTCGCCAGGGCGCTAGGGGAAGAGGCGCAGGTGGCAGAGCGCCTGGTGCCGGTGCGAGCGTACCTGGCGGAGCATGGCATCATCATCCCGCCGGAGGGGTGGCACCCCGAGCAAGGCCCAGCCGGCACGATCTACGCCTACAGCACGCACGATGGCTAGGCCGTAGCCCGCCTGCGCGTCCGGAGATCGTGTCAAGGCGGCGGGGTGCAGGAAACCCGACTCGAGATGCGCAAGTGACCCGACGGCGTGCCTGTCGGCCAGGCAGGCCGGCGCGACGGGCGTCCTCCGCCTGGGGGCACTGGCTCTGCCGTCGGACGAGCGGCTGCCCGAGCTGGTGGGCATAGTGGAGAGTAGGGGGCTGAGGTGCAAGGTGGAGCAGTAGCGGGACGCGGGATGCGAGTTGCGGGGAACGAGCGTGCAAAGTCGGGCGACTTTGCGCTCCATAAACGGCGTGAGTGCAACATCGGGTGATGTTGCGCTCCATAGTGGCGGGTCGGGCGCCTTGGCGGGTCAGGCTTCTCACGGCGAGGAGGAGGCAACCTTCTCTGGAGTGCAACGTCGCCTGACGTTGCACACCCGTGCCGCCCAATCGGCCTACACCAGGCCGAAGCGAGGTGAGCCGAGGCCATGCGAAGGCCAGCAGTGGACGACCTGGGTGCGGCGAAGCGAGCAGTCGACTCGCTGCGCAAGATCATCAGCGAGAACATGAAGACGCGCCGCGCGCTCGACCGAACCGGGCACGCGGTCGCCGCTTACCTGCTGGGGCGAGTGGTGGAGGGGTCGGCCGCGGTGGTGAGCTTGCTAGAGGCAGATTGGGTAGACGAGGCAGCCACAGTCCTCCGCTCTGTGTGGGAGGCGACTGTCGCCCTGCGGTTCATTGATGCGCAGCCTGCTCCGGACGAGGCCGCGAAGCGGTACAGGGCGTTCGGCCCCGTGCAAGAGCGGAAACGCCAGCAACAAGCACAGAACCATCCCGGGTGGTCAGCCTTGTCTCAGGTGTATGCTGCATCGGGTGCCGTGCAGCGGGCTGGATCGAACGCGCGGGTTGAGGCGGCCTGCCGCCCGAGGAAGGGCTTAGCGGCTTCCCGCACCTGGTCGGGCAAGACGTCGCGAGCGATGGCCGCCGACGTAGGGATGGAAGAGCGCTACGTGCTGGAGTACTGGTATCTCTCAAACATAGCCCACATGGGTGCCGCTGGTTATTACCGGCATGTGCGGCGGGCAGAGGAGGGGGGGCCAGAGCTGCACAAGACCGCGCGAAGGCGACAAAGGCCTTCTTGCTCACGGTGGTCCGGTTGGTGAGCGAGTGCATCCAATGCCGGATCGTGCCGCTCTCGGACGAGGCACGCTCCGCGGCTTCTGCTTGCGTAGGTCGGGCTTACCAGGCGACTGCGTCGCGCCGGATGAGCGGCACACCAGGCGTCCGAGGGTGAAGGGCGCGCCGACACAGCAAACAGAGCCCCCCACGAGGGGGGCTCTTTCGTTTGCTGAGCTGTGTGCGCGCGGCGTCAGTCGTCGGCCGAGGGCTTTGCAGGCTCCTTGTCCTCCGTCTTGGCCTTGCGGTCGGCGGCGAGCGGCTTCTTGCCGTCGCCGTTCCCCCCGGCGCGGGCGTAGTCGGTGGTGTAGAAGCCGCTGCCCTTGTAGATGACCGCAGCCGGGGACATCAGCTTGTCCACGCGCCCGCCGCAAAGCTGGCACCGGCGGATGGGCTTGTCGCTGAACGACTGGAGCGTCTCGAAGCGATGACCGCACTTCCGGCATTCGTACTCGTAGATCGGCACTGCTGAGCAACCTCCCACAAACGGCTGGCAAGCCAAGGTGCTCGCCCGCCCCACGACGAAATCTCGTGCAACCCGGACTCGAGTATATCCAGAACTGGCACTCGTGTCAATAGAGTGCTAATCGGGATGGGCAGTGCGCGCTCGCGGCAGCCCGGCGCCCGCGCCCGTTGGCCCCCTAGATGGCCACCGGCAAGGGCAGAAGGATGGGTCTGGAGGGTCGGATATGCCCGTCACGGCTGCTGAGATCGCACAATTGATCGAGGGATACGCCCCGTTGGACCTCGCCGCGACTGGCGATAACGTCGGGTTGCAGGTGGGTGACCCGCAGGTGGAGACCGACTGCATTCTGGTGACCACCGACGTGACCCCGCCAGTGCTCGTCGAGGCCAGGGAGGCGGGCGCTGGGCTCATCATATCCCATCACCCGCTCATTGCCACCTCCCTGGCCGCGGTCCGCGAAGACGACCCGGTGGGCCGGATGGCGGGCGACCTGATCCGCGCAGGTATGAGCCTCTACGTGGCCCACACCAACCTGGACAAGGCCCCCGTGATTGGCACAGCCCTGGCTCTGGCCCAGGCGCTAGGCATTGGCGACACTGCGCCGCTCATCCCGGAGCCGGGGCGGCAGGTGAAGCTGGTGGTCTTCACGCCTGAGGACCATGCCGACGCCATCCGCGAGGCGCTGGCCCAGGCCGGCGCGGGCGTGATCGGTGACTACACCCACTGCTCGTTCGCGGCGCCGGGTACGGGCAGCTTCTTGGGCGGTGAGACGACCGCTCCCGCCGTGGGGCAGCCTGGGCGTCTGGAGAAGGTGGCCGAGCTGCGGCTGGAGATGATCTGCCCACGGCATCGCTTGGCTGCGGCCATCCGCGCCCTGCTGGCGGCCCATCCGTACGAGGAGCCTGCGTTTGACATTATCCCTCTGGAGAGCACCGAGCGTTCGGTGGGCCTGGGTGCTATCGGCACGCTGCCGGAGCCGCAGCCCCTGGGCCAGCTCGCCGACCACGTGCAGCGCGTTCTGGAGGGTCCGTTGGTGCGCGTCAGCGGCCCCCAGGATGCTGTCGTGCAGCGCGTGGCGGTCTTTCCCGGCTCTACGGGCGCGGCCTTCCCGGCCGTGCTGCACAGCGACGTGGACGTGCTGGTTGGGGGCGAGGTGAAGCACCACGCGGCTCTGGCCGGCCTGACCCATCCGGGGCGGGAGCGGCCTCTGTGCACCATCCAGGCCGGGCATCACGCCACGGAGCGGCCCGTGGTAGGGAGGATTGTTGCGTATCTGCGCGAAAAGCTGGGGAAGAGGGCCAGGTTCCTCGCTTCCAGCGCCGATGTGGGGCCCTTCGCGGGCCCTCGGCCGGCCGGGAGCGGACGCTGAGCGCTGGGTTCCCCCAAGCGCAGCGCCAGGAGGCTCGCCACCGTCGCCATGACGGAGGAACTTCGTCAACTGCACCGCCTCCAGCAGGTTGACTCGCGCATCTTCGAGGCCGCAGCTGCTCTGGCCGCCCTCGAGGATGGCAGTGGGCTGGCTCGGGAGTTGGCGGAGGTGGAGGCCGAACTGACGCGCCTGGAGCAGGCCCTGCGGGAGACCGAGTCGGCCCAGCGCGACAAGGAACTCAAGCTGGGCAGCACCGAGGCCAAGCGCCGGCAGAACTGGAACCGGGCTTACGGCGGGACCGTCTCAAACCCCAAGGAGTTGGAGGGCCTCCAGATGGAGATCGAGGCCCTGGACCGGCAGAAGGACAAGCTGGAGGAGGAGATCATCCTGCTGCTCGAGGCCCTCGACGAGCAGAACGCGGCGCTGGCGCAGCAGCGCGCGCGCGCCCAGGAGTTGGGGGCGCGGCGCCAGGAGGTGGAGGCGCGTTTCGCCTCGGAGACGCGGCGCCTGACAGCCAAGCTGGGGTCGCTGCGGACCCAACGAGCGGAGATGGTGCCGGCTATCGGGGAGCGCACGCTGCAACGCTACGAGGCCATGCTGAAGAAGGCCGGCAACCTGGCCGTTGTCGAGGTAGTGGACGGCGTGTGCCTGGGCTGCAACACGGCCGTGCCCACCATCAAAGTCAAGCAGCTCAAAGCGACCGGCGAGGCCATTCTCTGCGACAACTGCAAGAGGTTCCTCTACCTTGACACCGAGGACTGAGCCTGCGCGGGGGGCGCTGCGCCAATCAGATCAGCTCGTCGTCTATGTAGACGGGTGCTCCCTGGGCAACCCGGGTGACTCGGCCATCGGGGTGGTGATCGTGGCCCCCACCGGCGATATCTTGTGGGAGGCAGGGGAGTACATTGGCGACGGGACCAACAACGTCGCCGAGTACCGGGCGCTGCTGCGGGGCTTGCAGCAGGCGCGGGCCCTGGGGGCCTCCTGCATCACCATCTGCACGGACAGCGAGCTGCTCCAGCGGCAACTGGGGGGCCAGTACAAGGTGAGAGCGGCGCACTTGCAGCCCCTGCACCTGGAGGCGCAGCGCCTGCTGCTGAAGTTCCGGCGGGTGCGGCTGTGTCGGGTGCCACGGGAGCGCACGGCACGCGCCGACTGGCTGGCGCGGCAGGCCGCGCACAGCAAGCAGACCATCGTCCCTGATCTGGCTGCCCGCCCGCCGACGGGCCTGCCTGCCGGCAGGCACCGCAGGCCGGCGAGCAAGCCGGGGCAGAGGAAGGCTAGCCTGCCCGATGCAACTGGGCCGCGGCGCTAATGACGCCGAGTTGGTGGCCCGCGTGGCCGCGGGCGATTCGGCAGCACTGGACGTGCTGCACGGGCGCTACTACGCGCGGCTGTACCGGCTGGCCTACGTCAAGCTGGGCAGCCGCGAGGATGCCCACGACATCGCCTGCGAGACGTTCGTGCGCGCCGTGAGCAATCTGCCCCAGCTCCACCCGCTCCTGACCACCAGCCTCTACCCCTGGCTGCACACGGTGGCCTGCAACTTGGTCACCGACATGCTGCGGCGCAAGCCCCTGCGGACGCACCTTTCGCTGGACGACCGCAGCCGCGCGGAGGTTGCCGCGTATATAGACCAGGCGCCCAATGGTCGCCCGCTGCCCGACCAGGTCCTGGAGCGGCGCGAGGTCCAGGAATGCGTGCGCCGGGCCATTGCCAACCTGCCCGAGGCTCAGGGCGTTGCGGTGTTCTACCGGTTCATTGGCGAGATGACGATTCGCGAGATTGCTCAGGAGATGCGGAAATCGGAGGGCGCCATCAAGTCTCTGCTGCACCGAGCCATGGCCAGCCTGCGCGAGGCGCTCGCTGGCACCCCTGCCGCCCGTGGCATCACTACCGGGCAGGTGGGAGCGACACCTGCACGAGGAGAAGCCGATGTCGGTCGGGATTCTGTCCAAGTACATAGATGACCTGCTGAGCGCAGAAGAAGAGGACATCCAGCACTACCTGTCTCAGATGCCGGGAGGCAGGGAGGACCTGCTGCCGCTGCTGCTGGCGGCGCGCGCTGCGCACCGCGCTATTGCGGCTATCGAGGTAGACCCCGTCCTGGAGGGCGAATCCCGCCAGCGGGCGCAGGAGGCGCTGGCCTCCCCGGGAGGCGCTGCTGGGCTGAGGTCGGACGCAGCCGCTCGCAGGGGGCCGGCCAGGACCGGCCTGGTCGGCAGGTTCCGACGCCTGGCGGGCGCCCTCTGGGGCCGCAGGCGAAAGGGAGATGACTAGCTGTGGCCGAGCCCACGGCCGAGAGGCCTCCCGACGCCCTGGCGGGCAGGTTCGCCGGCTGCCTGCTGGGCTGCGCCATCGGCGACGCTCTGGGAATGCCGACTGAGGGGATGTCACCGCGCGAGATCCAGGCCAGGTACGGGCGACTGACGGACTTCCACCCCTCTCCCACCGGTGGTGTGGTGGGGCCTGAAGGGCCGATCGGGGTGCAGGGCGGCATGGGACTGGCAGCGGGGCAGTACACAGACGATACCCAGATGATGCTGTGCCTCGCCGAGCAGATAGCGCAAGACGGCCAGTTCAGTCCTGAGGCCACGGCGCGCAGGTTCGTGCGGTGGTACTATGCCCAGCCGCGGCGGCCGGGGCGGGCCTGCATAGACGCTTGCCACCGGCTCATCGAGGGCGTGCCGTGGAGCGAGAGCGGCGGTCAGGGCGAGGCCGGCTCTGGAGCCGCCATGCGGGTCATGCCCATCGGCCTGCGCTACTTCCGGGACCTGGCTGCGCTCAAGCGCGGTGCCGCTGAGTCGGCGATCATCACCCACCGCGACTCGCGTGCCATTGCCGGTGCCGTGGCCATTGCCTATGCCGTCGCCCTGGCGCTCGGCGCCGGAGTGGACCTCCAAGGCGGCGTCTTCCTGGGTCAGGTCGCTGACTTCGCGGCCGATATGGACGAACGCGTGGTGCCAGCCATCGCCCAGGCGCAGCGCCTGCTGGCGGATGACCCTGAGGAGGCTCTGACCAAGCTGGGGACGGGCGGCTCCGTGATGGAGGCGGTGCCGGCCGCACTGTACTGCTTTGCCCGGTCGCCCGGCGACTTTGAGGGCACGGTGCTGCGGGCTGCCAACGCGGGCGGTGATACCGACACCATTGGCGCTATGGCTGGGGCCATATCAGGCGCCCTGAACGGCGTCAACAGCTTGCCTGCCCGCTTCCGGGACCACGTGGAGGGCGCAGACCACCTGCGCCAAGTAGCTCTGAAGCTCTACCGCCACACGACTGGCTCGGCCTCTGCCTCAGCAGAACGATAAGGAGAGCTCACGCTTCGCTCCTCAGGCCTCAGACGGCGACTTGATCCTCGTCCACCAGGTGCAGGTGGAACTTGTCGTGGAGCCGGATGACGGCCTCGTCCCGGCGTTCGGCCGGCACCAGACAGGAGAGGGCATTGCTGCTGCCGGCCACCTGGAGTATCTCGATGCCCGCGCCCTCCAGGGCTTCGGCCATGCGGGCCATCACCCCCGGCACGTGTCTCAGACCTCGGCCGATGACGGAGACTACCACGCAATCGCTGCCTATCCACAGGCTTATGAGCTTGGCGTCGGGGCGTCGGCTGCCCTCAGGGCCAACGAAGTATTCGGCGGTAGCTCTGCCCGGGCGCTGCACGTGGATGTGGACATCCTGAAGGGCGTCGCGGGCTGTCTCCAGGACCTCTTTGTCCACCACGAAGCTCAGGGTCTGAGGGGTGGCGCTGACGAAGTAGACGCTGACGCCGGCGTGGGCCAGGCGTATGAGGGTTTCGCGCTCTATGTAGGGTTTGTCGGCCGCCTGGCCCACAGTGAGCGACAGTGGCGCCACCACCTCGGAGTTGGCCACCGCCGTGACGCCGTGCTCGCGCTCCCGCGAGCGCGGCGGCTCGCGCACTATGAGCGTACCCCGGTCGTCTGTGCCCATGGTGTCCAGCACGCGCAGTGGAATGCCGTAGTCCATGGCGATCTCGGCGGAGCGCGGGTGCAGCACACGCGCCCCCAGGTGGGCCATCTCGCAGATTTCCTGATAGGTGATAGCGCGCAGCGTGCGGGCCTGGGGCACGATGCTGGGATCGGCGGTCATGATGCCCGGCACGTCGCTGAATATCTGGACCTCCGCGGCGTGCAGCGCCGCGCCCAGGGCCGAGGCGGTGGTGTCGCTGCCGCCTCGGCCCAGGGTGGTTACGGCTCCGTGCTCGCGCTCGTCGGCGCTGCGGGTGGTGCCTTGGAAGCCCGCGACCACCGGGATCTTGCCCTCCGTCAGCGCCCGTTCGACGCGGGCGGGGTCAATGGCCAGGATGCGGGCTTTGCCGAAGGCGCGGTCGGTCAGGAGGCCGGCCTGCCCGCCGGTGAGGGCCACGGTGGGGTAGGCACCGACGGTCTGGATCAGGTGTGCCATGATGACCGTGGAGATGATCTCGCCGCAGGCCATGAGCAGGTCTTTCTCGCGCGGCTGCACCCGCGGGCCGATCTGGTCCAGCAGGCCCACCAAGGTGTCAGTAGCGTAGGGCTCCCCCTTGCGACCCATAGCGGAGACGACCACGACGGGCGCAAAGCCGTCGGCTTTCGCCTGGACAGCCCGCTCGGCAGCGCGCCGCCGCTGCTCGGGAGCCTGCACCGAGGTGCCGCCGAACTTCATGATCAGGGGTTTCATGGCCCTACTTCTCCTCCTGCTACCACTCGACGATGGGGCCCTCCGTCGCCTCAGCCTCCAGGCCGAACTCGCTGGCGAGTGCGGCGCAGGCTGCTCGGGTCTGGTCGCACTCGATGAGGCAGAACACGCAGTTGTAGGAGTCGTCCGTCTCCAGGATGGCCACGCCGGCGTGCTGTAGGGCGCTGACGATGCGGCCCATGATGCCGGGGATGGAGCGCATGTCGGGGGCGTAGACGGTGATGATGGCGCAGTTGGGCGTGGGCTGGAGCTGGTAGCCCAGGCCCGCCAGCACCTGTTGAGCCCGCGGGGCTTCACTGCTGCTCAGGGCGAAATGCAGGCCGTTCTCGTGCAGCTTGACGAGGTCCACGCTCACGCCCGCGTCGGTGAGCGGCCGGAATACTCGGGCGAGGTCCTTGGGCGGCCCCGGTGTGGGCAGGACGAAGTGGTCCAGGCCGGGCCTGGCCTCGATGCGGGTTACGCCGCGAGGCGGCTCAAAGCCCATCTCGCCCCGGCGCAGTCCGGCCGCGGCCCAGTATTCGTCGGGGCCGAGCCATCCCTCACTAGGCGCGGCAGGCCTCTTCTCCATGCGGCTGTACCTCCAGGAAGAACACGTTGATCTGGTTGTGCTCACCGCGCATCAGGCCGACGCGGCGCTGCCAGGAGTCGTCGGTCTCCGGGTAGTCGGTGCGGTAGTGTGCCCCCCGGCTCTCAGTGCGAAGGGCGGCGGCTCTGACCACCAGGCGGGCCACGGTCAGCATGTTCCACAACTCCGCTGCCTCGCGCTGCCCGCCTGGCGTGAGCGACACCTCTTCGGCCATCTCGTCCAGTGCCTTCTGGGCTTGGGCCAGGGACTCGGCCGAACGCAGGATGCCGACGCGGTCCCAGGTGAGGTCGCGTAGGCGGGCTCGTAACCGTTGCTGGGCCTCCGAGGCCAGCGCGGCACCCGTGGGCGCCGGAGCCGGCGGCTCGCCGGGCCCGAGCTTGTCCAGGGCAAGGGCCTCGTCCGGCATGGCCTTGATACAGCGTGCGCCGAACACGAGCGCCTCCAGCATGGAGTTGCTGGCCAGCCGGTTGGCGCCGTGCACGCCGGTGCAGGCCACCTCGCCGCAGGCGTAGAGGCCGGGGAGGGAGGAGCGGCCATCCACGTCCACGACCACGCCGCCCATCAGGTAATGCGCAGCGGGCGTAACGGGCACCAGGTCGGTCAGGATGTCCAGGCCCAGCTCCTGGCAGTGCGCGGCGATGTTGGGAAACCGCTGACGCACGACCTCCGGCGGGATCTCGCGCAGGTCCACATACACATGAGGCTGCTTGGTGCGCTGCATCTCGCACATGATGGCCCGCGCCACCACGTCGCGCGGGGCCAGCTCGGCGTCGGGGTGATACCCGGGCATGAAGCGTTCGCCCCGGGAGTTGCGCAGCACCGCTCCCTCGCCGCGCACGGCCTCAGAGATCAGGAACTTGGGGTAGCTGGGTTTGTCCAGGGCGGTGGGATGAAACTGGGTGAACTCCATGTCTGCCAGGCGCGCGCCGACCCGGAAGGCGGCCGCGATGCCGTCGCCGGTGACCACCGGGGGGTTGGTGGTGAGCCTGTAGATCTGGCCGATGCCGCCGCTGGCCAGCAGCGTGGCTTTGGCGCGGAAGCGCAGCTCCTCGCCGGTGCGCAGGTCCAGGCTGCTGGCCCCCACGCAGCAGCCATTGGCCAGCAGGAAGTCCAGCAGAAACGTGTGCTCCAGCACCTTCACCTCGTGTCGGGCAGCCGCCTGCACCGACAGCGCGCGGGCGATCTCGCGGCCGGTCGCGTCGCCCAGGGCGTGGGCGATGCGGCGGGCCCGGTGAGCCGCCTCCAGGGTGAGGGCCAGGGCTCCGTGGTCGGTGTCGAAGCGGGCGCCCATGCGGATGAGCTTGGCTACCTGTTCGGGGCCCTCCTCGGTGAGGATGCGAGCGGCGTGGATGTCGCACAGCCCGGCGCTGGCGCGCACGGTGTCTTCCAGGTGCAGCTCGGGCGAGTCGTCAGGGCGCCAGGCGACCGCCACGCCGCCCTGAGCGTAGAGGGTGCTGCCCTCGGTGAGCAGGTCCTTGGTGATGACGGTGACGTGGCCGCGTTCGGCCAGGCCGAGAGCCGCCCAAAGCCCGCCGATGCCGCTGCCGACGACCAGGAAATCGGTCTCGATGGTCTGCAAGAGCGACGCCTCCTTGCGGCCCGCGCAGCTGGTCGCCATGCCGTCGTGCTTCAGGCCGACTGTGGGCCACGCGCGGGTGGTGGCCCCGCGGTGCTTCCGGCTCGCCGCAGGGGCTCGTTCATGCTCCCGGAGCGGAACCCCTCCAGGTCGAGGCTCACGTAGAGGTAGCCCAACTGCTTGAGCCGCTCCACAATGCGCCTGGACAGCTCAGGGCTGGCCAGCCTGGGGACGTCGGCCGGCTCCACCTCGATGCGGGCAAGGCGATCATCGTGGTGGCGCACGCGGAGTTGGCGCAGCCCCAGCGAACGCAGGAAACGCTCGGCCTCGGCGACCATCTTCAGCTTCTCGATCGTGATGTCTTCGCCGTAGGGGAAGCGCGACGCCAGGCAAGCCATGGACGGCTTACCCCAGGTGGGGAGGCCGCGCCGGCGCGACAGCTCGCGAATCTCCGCCTTGGTCAGGCCCACTTCCATCAGCGGCGCTCGCACCCCCAGTTCGGCCGCCGCCCGGTGGCCGGGGCGATGGTCGCCCATATCGTCGGCGTTGGCGCCGTAGATCACGTGTGCCAGCCCATGCTCATCCGCCAGCTTGCGCAGGGCCTGGAGCAGCTCCTTCTTGCAGTAGTAGCAGCGGTCCACGGGGTTGCTGGCGAAGTTGGGAATCTCGATCTCCGCCGTGCGCAGCACGAGCTGCTTGGCGCCCAGTTGGCGGATGAGCTCCTGTGACTGCCGCAGCTCCTCCTCGGGGTAGGTCTCGGAGCAGGAGGTGGCCGCGGCTGCTTGGTCGCCGAGCACGTCAACGGCGGTAGCCAGCAGGAAGGAGCTGTCCACCCCGCCCGAAAAGGCCACCAGCACGCTCCCCAGCTCCCGCAAGCGCGCCTGGAGGGCCGAGTACTTGCGCTGAAGCTCTTCTTCGTCCAGAACCGGCGCGCATGGCAGCCGCGTTGGTTCGGTCTCTGCCTTGGTCATATCGTGATCGGCGTGGGTCTTGCTAGCGCCTGCCTTATGTTACCTTGCCGGGGGCCCCTGTCAAGTGCCCACTGCTACAGACCAGCGACGCGCACCCCGCTCCTAGCCGCTCTTGCCCAGCATGCCCTGCAAGATGGCGTACAGGGCCGTCAGCTCGCCATCGTCCAGCCAGATGCCCTTGCAGCGGCGACAGCCATCCACCTTGATGCCCGGCGCGTTGCGCAGCTCCTGCTCCTGGAGCCCGACGGAGCAGACGGGACAACGGCGGGTGCCAGCCCTGCCCGCCGGCTTGTGCAGCGGGTTACGGAACTGCGCGTCCAGGATCTTCATGGCCTCCGGGTCGCTGCGCGCCAGGGTCGTTAGCTCGTTCTGGTCGAACCACACGCCGCCGCAGTCGTTGCAGCCGTCCACGTACAAGCGGGCCACGCACCGTTGCAGCAAGGGCTTGCCGCAGACGGGGCACACTCTCATCTGCCTCTCCTCCTGTCCTGCCGGCCAGGCGCTCAGGCCAAGGGCTTCCCGTACTGAATCCACTCGCACAGGCGGATGCTCTCCAGGGCATCTGCCAGGTTGGTCAGCGGCTCGCGATCCTGCTGCACGCACTCCAGAAAGTGCCGGCTCTCGTCCAGGAAGCCGTACGTGGCCCGCGTGTCGTCGCGCCCGCAGAGCTGGGCCCCTTGGAGGCGCTGGCAGTCGCGGTCGCTGGTCCAGACCTCGGCCTCCTCCGGGGCCCTGATGTAGGCAGAGATGCCCTCACCGTGCAGCTCGAAACGCTCGTAGCGACCGGCCGCGACCCGGCAGGCGGAGAGCAAGCCCACGGCGCCGCTGTCGAAGCGGATCAGGGCGTTGAAGACGTTGTCCCAGTCGTTGTTGTGCTGCCGGACGTCGCTGTGCACCTCGGCAGCCTCGCCCAGGAAGAAGCGCAGGCAATCCACCACGTGGATGATGTCACACACCAGGATGCTGAGGCCATAGTAGGACTTCTGGCCGACCATGTTCTTGTGAAACTCAGCCATGGCCTGCACCGGAGGGCCCTTTTCGTCCACCAGGCGCTTGGCGGCGGCCAGCACGGGCGCGAAGCGACGGTTGAAGGCCACCATGCTGTGGCAATGGTTCTGGCGCGCCGCCTCCAGCATGGCCAGGCAGTCCCGGGAGTTGACGCCGGGGGGCTTCTCCATGAACACGTGCTTGCGGGCCCGGAAGCAGTCCACGGCGATGTCCCGCAGGCCCATGGGAGGCAAGCACACATAGACGGCCTCCACGTCGGCCTGCTCCAGCATCTGGCGGTAATCGCGGAAGCGCTGAGGGATACCGTAGGTGTCGGCGGTCCGCTGGAGGCGTTCTTCTTCCAGGTCGCAGATGGCCTCCAGTTGGGCCAGCTCCAGCTCGTGCAAGCTGGGGTAATGCACGCCATTGGCGTGGCTGCCGGCGCCAACGAAGCCGACCCGGACTGGGTTCACCGGCGGGTGCCTCCCCTGTCGCACACGCCCGAGGTGGCGGCTATTCTACTCCCTTTTGCAGGGATTGGCAACGGAAGCGGGCGGCAGCGGTGCGCGCCAGGATTGTTGGGATCAGGCGGCGGCGGGCAAGGCGTGTATGAGCTCCTCATAGTAGTCGTTGAAGAATGCCGTGCGCAGGCACAGGATGGCTTTGAGGCCCCCCAGGCTCCAGCG